>Ga0326511_10001607_pt1 | contig 18659 bp, 16 predicted proteins | sample 0_2496_0518_D_FD_203701 | JGI IMG/M metagenome (GOLD analysis project Ga0326511, IMG submission 203701) | Bovine rumen microbial communities from UC Davis, California, United States - 0_2496_0518 | ecosystem: Host-associated > Mammals > Digestive system > Stomach > Rumen | place: USA... | reverse complement strand
CAGGGGCTCGAACCCTGGACCCATTGATTAAGAGTCAATTGCTCTACCAACTGAGCTAAGGACGCATATGTTTCGTTTTTGCGAGTGCAAAGGTACGGACTTTTGCCGAATTGAGCAAATGTTTTATTACTTTTTTTTTGTTATGGCTTTAACTCATACAAATCAGAGGGAGACTTTCTTTTAAGGATATCTAATTCAAAGTCAACGCCTGGTATTATACCAAAACTTCGAAGTAAGCCTTCAACTGTTTTACGTGCCAGTTCGGGGTGATTATTCTCTTCGCTAAGATGACATAACCATACATGTTTCAATATAGGAGTTGCATGCTCTGCTATAAGTTTTGCAGACTCTTTATTACACAGATGACCCTTATCGCCCCTAATTCTTCCTTTCAGATAAGCCGGATAGGTACCCATCATAAGCATATCTTCATCATGGTTAGCCTCAAGAACCAGGTAATTAGCCTTTGAAACTTGCTCTTCCATAACGCTTGTAACATGACCGGCATCAGTTATCAGACAAAAAACAATGCCGTCAGCTTCTACACGATATCCAACGCAATCACTACTGTCATGAGGGACATCAAACGGGGTAATACATAAATCACCTAATTGTAAAGGAACATCTTTTTGGACAATTCTTATATGCTTCTCGGTAAGCTTGCTAGTCATGCAATAATTGGTATTAATTCCAGCATGAACCTTTTCGGTAGAGTACACTAGCTTATCATACTCATTGGCCAGATTTCCTACAGCCTTTATATGGTCAGCATGATCATGAGTTACAAAAACGGCATCTATCTGGTCAATATCAATACCATAGGTTTTCAGCGTCTTTTTCAAAACCCTGATACCTATTCCAGCATCAATGAGAATGCTTGTATTTCCTGTGGTCAAAAAGTAGCAATTTCCACTGCTACCTGACCCCAAAGAGAGGAATTTTAGCATAATTTATTAATTTTACCTGCAAATTTACGCCAATTATAGAATAATTACAAATTTTTCTATAGTTTTGTGTAATATAATTTGATTGTACAATGAGAATATCATATCTTATCACATTTATAGTATGTACATTTTCCATGTTTCTGCTGAGCGGATGCTCTTGTAATAGCAAAAAGGCTACAGACACAGGAAGAGCTTTCTTGATGAGTTTGTACACATGCGATTTCAAAACTTGTGACAATTTATGTACCGAAAGAGGAAAGGAGGACGTTCTTTGGTTTGCGTCTAATCTTACAGAAGATGACTTATCTATCATTTCCGAAGATGTCAAAATAAAGGCTCAAGATTGTGAAATAGGAGGCAATTTTGCCTCTATACTTTATTCGGCAAGCAATATTATTGTCTGTGATTCACTGGAAACAAAGGGCCATCTAGGCGATCGTCAACTTACCCTTAACCTTAAAAATATTGGAGGTTCCTGGAAAGTTGACCATTTAGAATGGTAAGCCAACAGCAAAGTGGAACGTGAAGTCGCGCTTGAAGTTGGGATGGATAATAGGATAATGTCTTCGGTTATCCTCATACGCTGGATGAACAGCTTTCATGCCACCATCAAAACGCAAAATAAAATAGTTGAAGTTCAAGCGAATACCCAAACCGTAAGCAACAGCAATCTGGCGCCAAAAGGTATCAAATTTGAACTGACCGCCAGGCTGGTCGGGATAATCGCGTAACGTCCAGATATTACCGGCATCGACAAACACCGCGCCATCAAACTTCCAGAACAAATGAGTACGGTATTCTATGTTCATGTCAAGCTTAACGTCACCTGTTTGATTAATAAAATCTATCTTTCCGTCATTCCCCAGAAATGTACCAGGTCCTAACTCGCGCACGCTCCAACCCCTCACACTATTAGCACCACCGCTGAAATAGCGTTTCTCATAGGGCAGAATAGCTGAATTACCATATGGATATGCAATACCAAGGCCAAAGTGTATAGCAAGAGAATTGGCATTATTAATCATAAAACTCTTTGAGAAGTCAAAATCACCTTTCACATATTGGGCATAAGCATTACTAAACAAGGTATACTGTCCGTCTTCGTTCTTGGATGCCTTGCTCATATTAGAAATTCCGTACAGCAGGTTGCCTGCGGTTTCTATGCTGGCACGTATAATATATGCATTAGTGCCATAGTTCTTGGAATTGGGATTTAACGACTGCGAGCTATAAGAGAAGCTATAACCCCATTTTACGATAAAAAGATTCTCATAGTTATACCTAAGAATGGCATTTCTGCTCTCAGGATTATCCAGGTAGATTTCCCTGAAAGTATCACTTATCCAAGGCATAAATACATAATTTATGTCTAAAAGGTCTATTCTATGTTGCATTCTACGGGCTGCTCTAGTCCATTTATACCGCCAGGATGTGGTTAGTACACGACGGTGAAACTCAGGCCTGTCCTGAGAATCAAACATAAAACTCAACTCACTGGTGGCAAGAGCCCTTTTACGAAATGACTGTCGAAGGAAAGGAAAGATAAAGTCAGGGAAACCAATCCCTGCCTCAAAGCTATACTCTATAAAGTTCTGGTCACTATAGCCACGAAGTCCCTTAATAGCTTCAAAAGCACCACGCGCCTTTAGATTCAGAAGTTCAGCCCCCCGGAAAAGATTCCTGTTCTGATAAGACAATGCAACAGCAACGCCCAAATCGCCGGCAGAGTTAGTTCCCTCCAATTCTATGTTAAATGAATTTCTCTTGCTGGGCGTTACAGAGATTTGGGCATCTAACTTAGTACTATCCACAGCATTCTCTGTTAAGGTGATTCGACTGCTTTGAACAGTTCCTAACCTATTCAGCCTGGAGTACGAAGCTTGTACATCCTGCTCTCGGTACAGATTCCCTTCTGCCAGTTCACTTGCCGAAGCTACAACCTTAGGACGGACAAAAGGTTTATTATGGGATACTGGTATATTGTATAATACATTACCTATAGTATATCGCTGGTGCGGTTTCCCTTTATCTAACCTTCCCACTGAATACGCCTGTATAAGCATCTTTAAGTCCACCAGATAATTACCCAAAGTCGTATCAGCCTCGAACCTAACAAAATCTTTATTGAATTTATAATACCCTTTGTTCTGAAGATACGTATTCAAACGGTTCCTTTCCGCATCCAGCACATTAAGGTCAAAAGGCATATTTTCTTGTAACAAAGAGACATAGCCGTCTTTCTTCAACTGTTGGGCAATAGCAGTGTCCTGAACATCCACACTAATATGTCTAACCTTATACCTCTGGTGGGGTTGCACATAATATCTAACATTTATTCTATTACCTTTAGTTACCTTAAGTAAATCTACATCTGCATTAAGATAACCCAAATTTTGGACAGCATTCTGAATATTAAACTGCGTCTTCCGAGACAACACAGAATCATATATAACAGGGGGCTCACCCAACCTTCTAATAAAACGGTTAATGCGCTTAGTGCTGTCACGGCCAGAAAGCGAATAAATATGAAGAGGCACCTTAACCAGCGAAAACCATTTATTGTTGGGATGTTGGCCTACATATCCCATAAGAGGAGCAGTCTTAAGTTCTTTCTTGTCAGAACGGATAGACACGTGATTTAGCATATATTCGTCCTCCGGGATGAAACGATTTACGCTACACCCAGTAAAAAAAACACACACAAGCAGACTTATGCATTCAAATATCTTCCTCCAAAAGTAATTCATACAACAAAGGTAGTTATATTTTTGCAAAAATCATTAACTTTGTGTCGAAAATTACTCCTTATTTATGATAACCAAAGCTAGAATCAAATTAATAAAGTCGCTAGAACAACGAAAACAGAGAAACCTTCAGCATCTTTTTGTCGCAGAGGGACCAAAACTGGTAGGTGAATTGTTAGCCGCCATGCAGCCCTATTATATTGCCGCATTGCCGGGATGGTGGAAAGAAAACAAGAACAAAGTAAAGTCGTCCTGTGTTGTTGACACAATAACTCTGGAAGAACTCCAAAAAGTCAGTTTGCTTAGAACGCCGCAACAGGTAATTGCCCTTTTCCCTATTCCGCAATATAAGTTTGACGCGGATATTGCCCAACAAGAATTATGTTTGGCTTTAGATGGAATTCAAGACCCAGGCAATATGGGTACCATCCTGAGGATTGCAGATTGGTTTGGCATACACAACGTTGTCTGTTCACAAGAAACCGTAGATATTTACAACCCCAAGGCAGTGCAAGCTACTATGGGAGCTCTTGCCCGTGTTAAAGTACACTACGTCAATTTGCCTGAAATACTTGACCCATGCAAGACCAACATTTACGGAACGCTTTTGGACGGGAACAACATCTATGAGCAAGAACTTGGCCAACATGGGTTCATCGTAATGGGGAACGAGGGAAAAGGCCTGTCGCATGCCGTCAGAAACCTTGTAACAAAGAAACTCTTCATCCCTAACTATCCACTAGGAACTCAAACCACAGAAAGTCTCAATGTTGCAATAGCCACTAGTATTGTCTGTGCCGAATTCAGAAGAAGGCAACAAAGTTGAATACTCTTGTTGCCTTCCCGTTCTTATGTATTATGTTCGTTTATTCTTCTTCTATGGGGAAGCCTTCTTCGTCCTCTTCTTTAACCTCAGCTTCCTCTGAATAGCTACTGTAGAAAGTATCATCAGATTCCTCAGCGTCATCACCATCTAAGCCGTCTTCACTGTCTTCATTATCATCTTCTTCGTCAAAGATAGGATTACCATCCTCATCATACTCCTTACGAATTGGCTCTAACCTGAGCTTCTCAACTGGATCTTTCTTCTTAGCAAAGATGGCTTCGACCCAGGTACCCTTGGTAATTTCCAACACATCATACCCTTGAGCTACCTTCTTCTCAAGAGTACCGCCTGGAGCATGAATTCTACTCGCAGGCAACTGAGTAGTACTTATATCGAAACCGCTTTCAATGATATCCTTCAATGCTAATGAAATAGAATCCCATCCGCCACCAAAATTTTTGTCAATTAAATCAAGCAGTACGGGAGCTGAAATATGCTTAACATTCTCATAGCTGAGATCTGTAATACGGGTAATGGTCTTTCTACGAATAGCCACACATCCCTTACCAGGTTTGCAGTGATGGAATTTAACCCAGTTGAGATTACTATACTTACAAGCCTCACGCTCATCACCTTCATTAAAATGAACAACATCAAAGGCCAACCGGATAATATTAAGAAGTTTCTCCTCCACAATGGAGAAATCCTCTTCTTCACGTTCCTTTTCCCACATCGAGCCAATCTGTTGTGCGGTCATAGACCAAATGTTTGAAGAGTTCAAATCCTGCACAGACTCCACAGAGAAATTAGTCTTTCTTTCCTCCTTCATATCATTATTGTTTTGTTTTCGGCTGCGAAGTTACGAATATTCACCCGAATAACAAAATGTTCAATAAAAAAAGTATAAGCTCTAAACCAAAGATGCATCTTTACTGGTTTTCCTATACCTTAATATAAAGAAGAAACAGAGTACGAAGGCAAAAAAGAATAACGGCAATTGTCAACAGGAGATTAATATCTGCCTGTTTTGTAACCACGGGAAGAAGGGGAGAACACCACCTTTAATAAGTCTCCTTCACAGAAGGGGGGGGGGGCTAAGAGGGGACAGAGGTGGCTAATTTTGAAACAGATTAGAAAAAAAATAGTTAAACGCTATTGGAGAATATCGCAAAACCTTATATCTTTGCAAAGGCAATGAGATAAAATAAACCTTTTAAATTTAGTAGCAATGGCATTCAACATTCAAGATTTCATCACCAAGCAGGTGACATCGGCAATGGGAAACGTTGACGTTCCCTCTGCAGCAAAGAACCAAGTACTGAACGGCCTTACGGAATCCATTCTGGGCAGCCTGACCCAAACAGCTACCAAAGCTGGCGGCATTGAGCAGCTGAAGAATCTGCTGACGGGCAAAACATCGGCCGCATCAAGTCCCATCACCAATCTGGCCACGGACATATTCAGCAAGAACATCCTTGGCTCGCTGGGCTTGGGCGATGGGATCAACAGCGCGCTGACGGGACTCATCCCCACCATCATCGGTCAACTGGGCGGCATCCTGAAAGATCAGGACGGTGACGGAGACGTTGACCTTAACGACATTCTTGCCACCCTGGGCGTAGGAGGCGGCGCAGGCTCTATTATCGGCTCTGCTGCCAAGAGCATCCTTGGCTCTCTCTTCGGCAAGAAGTAACAAATACACGTTTAATGAGAAAAAAGAGGCACCTCGAAGTGCCTCTTTTTATGTTATCTGCGAATCAGAATTCAAGATCAGCATAATGGGGATTGTGGTCGGAAAGCTGACGATCCTTATCCTCCTTCTCGATATGGGTATGCGTAACCTTAATATTAGGAGTGACAAAGATGAAGTCAATCTTCTCCATTTTGTCGGGAGGAATCTGGCAGAAAGAATGCCACGTGCCAGTAGTACCTGTGTGGTTGTCCGTCATGTGGTAGGCGTCATTCATCTTGAACTCATTCGTTACCATAGTAGTATAAGCCTCATCGCGCTCGGTAACATTAAAGTCACCAGTAACCACAGCAGGCTTGTCTCCCACAATCTCCTGAATCTTCTTCATGATAAGTTTGGCACTCTCGCGACGGGCCACTTTACCCACGTGGTCGAAATGTGTATTCACAGCCATAAAAACCTTACCCGTCTTCTTATCCTTCAGCTTAACCCAACTGGCGACACGCTCCAAAGCGGCATCCCATCCCTTGGAACCTATTACATCAGGAGTCTCTGAGAGCCAGAAATTTCCCTGATCCAATGCCTTGAATCTTTCCTTACGGTAGAAAACTGGTGTTGCCTCACCCTTTTTCTTTCCGTCGGTCCGACCTACGCCAACATGTCCGTAGCCTTTCAGATTCTTGCAAAGATATTCCATCTGGGCATTGGTAACCTCCTGCATCCCGCAAATATCTATTGCATTATCCGTCAGATACTGCGCAACACGTTCCTTACGTTGGTCCCATCCACAGCCAATCTTGTAATCATCGCCATTGATGCAACGGATATTAAACGTCCCCCACCGAATCTTTAACACTTCCTTACCTGATGTCTGTGCATTGGCAAGAAGAGGGAGAAGTATGGCTAAGGCCAATAATAGTATTTTCTTCATATCAGCAATTTGTTATGTTTATTTTGTCAATTACAGGTTTTAAACCGTGTAAAATTACATTTTTTTCGGTTAAAACTTGGCAAGTTAGCATCAAAAAAATGTACTTTTGTCAAGATTATTAAAATAATAAGGTTGGAAATGACGCAAACACATAGATATATGAGAGATTCATACAAGCAAATAAAGGATGATTGGCAAGTTGCCCAGACTTTGCACCAGGAGTGTGAAGAAATAAGGCGTTACGCTTTCCAAAGCGTCAACCTGACTGCAGAAACTGATTTGGCGCTCTCTCACACCTATAGGGACTGTATCTTTATAGGTTGCCAGCTGCCCATGGGGTTAAAGAAGAAAAGCAAAGACTGTCTGTTCCTGCCCGATATGGGCGAGACTTTCCGTTATCGCAACCACCTGTATTCACCGGAAGAACTTTACGAAGGATATTCCCCGGCAGTAAAAAACTCCTACGAGACGTGCTTCGACGGACGCGTGTACCGACATTTCCTAAAAAAAGGAAAATATAGCTCGGATGTCAAAGAGACTCTAGCGCGTTCCTTGCATGATCACAGTATCTCAGATTGCCTACACGATTTCCTCTCAAACTTCAACGAGCACCGCCTTATCGGTATTATGGGCGGACACAGCCTTTCGCGCAAGGACTTAGCCTATAAACAGGTTGCATATCTTAGCAAACTTCTTACGGAAAAGGGGTTCCTTATGATAACGGGAGGAGGGCCTGGCGCTATGGAAGCTACACATTTAGGGGCATGGATGGCAGGACGGAATGACTTGGAGTTGCAAGATGCTCTGCACATTTTGTCAACAGCCCCCAAGTTTACCGATGAAGGATGGCTGGAGACAGCATGGAGGGTTCATGACCGATTCCCGCAAAAAGACTATCAAAGCTTGGGTGTTCCCACATGGCTCTACGGGCACGAGCCTTCTACGCCATTAGCCACACATATTGCCAAATACTTCAACAACAGTATACGCGAAGACGGCATTCTAACCATTGCCACAGGCGGCATCATCTATACACCTGGCAGCGCCGGAACGTTACAGGAGATATTCCAAGAGGCTGTACAGAATCATTATCTGACCTTCGGTTATGCCAGTCCTATGATTTTTCTTGGAACCGACTTTTGGACAAGAGAAGTTCCTATATGGCCTTTGATGATGGACCTTACGGAAAGAGGAGTTTACAAGAACCTTATCCTGTGCCTTACAGATAAGAAGGAAGATGTGGAACGCGTGCTTACGGAACAAGTTTTAGCGCATCAGCAACCGAAATAGGTTCATCGTTCAGATACGCCACCACAAAAGCATCTGGGAAATCCTGACGAACGGTGACCAATGTGGTCTTCACCAGTTTATAGTCCGTCTCGCTTCCATACAACACCTTAACCAGATTACCAGAACGCTTAAAATTCACAGGTTTATACCCCTTTAACCTTACGTCATCGACCTTTATCTCCTTGCTTACGGCAAATAACTGAATACTGAAGACTGGAACTGCAGGAGTGGGAACAGGGGAAGTCTCCGGTTCCTCCACCTCTGGTACTTCCTCTTTTTCGGGTATAACGGGGACTTCAATTTCAGCCTTCTCGGCAGCAACTTTCGCAGCTAATTCCTCTGCTACCATACGTTCCACCTCTTCCGGTGTCGGATCGTCACGAACAGGAACAAATGTTTGCGTGGGTGACACAGTAGCCATAAGGGGCTGCTCCACTTCGGCAAGTTTCTCCTTTTTAATCTTACTGGCCTTGACGCCACTATTCTTGCCATTCGACCTACGCAAAGCCAAAAGGGATTTCTTCTCTGTCTTATCCTGTGTAATGGTATAATACTCAATCAGGGCATTGTAGATGTCAATTGCTATCTGTCGGATTCCGGACTTACTAGTCAGATAGGCGGCATCCTGAATATTGGAGAGAAAACCAACCTCGGTCAGGACGGCTGGCATATTGGTATTTTGGCAGACATACAACTGCTTGGGGCGAGCTCCGCGACCGTTTGGCCGTCCTGTCTCGCCATAGTTCTTCTGAAGCAGCCAAGCCAATAATTCGCTTCTGTCGATAGTACGGACAATAGAACTGTTCCTGACTGCGTTGTTAGACCTTCTAAGGTCTGCATAGAAACTTTCCGTTCCAGAAACCAACGGATTGGGCGCCGAGTTAATATGCACGCTCAGAAACAAATCGGCGTTAGCATTATTGGCTATGTTGCAACGTTCTTCCAACGACAGATAACGGTCATCGGATCTGGTTAGGATTAACTTTATGCCAGGCTTGTTCTTCTTCAGAAGTGTGGAAATTTCCTTAACAATGGACAAAGTCAGATCCTTCTCCAGTGTTTCTCTCATCGATGTACCCTGATCGTAACCTCCATGCCCTGCATCTAAAATCCATACCAATGGACGCGGCTTGGCGCTCATGAACAACGGAAAGAGCAAGAACAATAGAAAGATGAGTTTTTTCATGCTGCAAAGTTACGATTAAGCGAGAGAAATGCAAAAGAAAAGCTGTTTTTCTTTTCATTTCCGAGCGAAAGTAACTTCGAAACGATAGTTTCAATGTTACAATTAAGCGAGAGAAATGCAAAATATATTTGGACTTTTCCATGAATATGTATTATCTTTGCAATGGAAATTATAGCAGAATATATGAGCGACGGAAATTTCAACAGAGCCCTGCTCCCCTCTACGCCAATAGCCAGCGGTATAAAGATGGGTAAGCAACAAATGAAAGCTAAAGCTGTAACTGTCTTAAAAGAATTAATGAAAGAAAAGTTCCCCACCCTTTCGGATGAGGAACTGCAGAATATCGTATCTACTTTTAATACTCGGCTTTAGCTAACAGTAACCTTGGCTGCCAAAGCTTTGCACTTATCACGCAAAGCATCCTGAGAGGCTTCCAAACTGTCCCAGCATACAACAACGCCCATTCTACGCCCTACATGCGCCTCGGGTTTCCCAAAGATACGCAAATAGGTACGCTGTGCTGCACAAACGTCCTCCATACCATTGTATTGAGGATTTGTAGTCTCAACTGGCGAGAGGATAACAGCCGATGCTCCCTGACGTTCCTGAGTAATCTCGGGGATGGGTAATCCCAAGACGGCACGACAATGCAACTCGAACTCGCTCAAGTTCTGAGTTCCTGCTAAAGTAACCATTCCAGTATCGTGTGGGCGAGGACTCAGTTCGCTAAAGATAACACCTTCCTTTTCACTCACGAAGAACTCAACGCCCCAGATACCGGCTCCCGTCAGGGCTGCAGTTACCTTATCAGCCATCTGCTGTGCAGCCTTTAAATGTTCTGGCTTCATGGCACGAGGCTGGAAACTCTCGCGATAATCACCACCTTTCTGTACATGACCAACAGGAGCACAGAAAAGTGTAGGACCATTCTTCTGGGTCACTGTCAGGAGGGTTATCTCATAGTCGAAAGGAATAAACTGCTCCACTATCACCTCCATAATATCACCACGACTGCCACCGCAGGCATTTTCCCAAGCCTTTTCCAATTCGCTTGCATCATCAACCTTGCTCTGCCCATGACCGCTACTACTCATCAGGGGCTTAATGATACAGGGGAAGCCTATCTTATTTGCGGCCTCCTTTAATTCTTCAAAAGTGCTGGCATACAGATAATTAGCCGTCTTCAGTCCCAACTCGGTATGAGCTAACTCGCGTATAGCTTTACGGTTCATTGTATAGTTCACAGCTCTTGCACTGGGAACTACATGAATGCCAGCTTTCTCAAACTCATAGAGTTTCTCTGTACGGATTGCCTCAATCTCTGGAACAATAATGTCCGGTTTAACTTCTTCCACTACATTCTGGAGAGCATCACCATCCAGCATACTGAACACCCTACGTTCATCTGCAACTTGCATAGCGGGTGCATTGTCATACTTGTCACAAGCCACTACGTATTGTCCTTTACGCTTGCATGCGATCACAAATTCCTTTCCCAATTCACCGGAACCCAATAGAAGTATTTTCTTTACCATAATCTATTAATTAATTTACTATTTAACCATTTACCATTTAACCATTTGTCGGTCCCCCTCCCTCACGGGGGAGGGGTTAGGGATGAGGCTGACTATCAACTCTTATACCTATCCCCCCAGCACTGAATCATACGCTGTAACAGCCTATCTTCGGATGGATTCTGCTGGGCATGCCATAGGCGCATGTCTTGTAAGTCATCTGGCAAAAATTGCTGTTCTACAAAATGGCCCTCGTAATCATGAGCATATTTATAACCATCGCTATAGCCCAACTGTTGCATCAATTTGGTAGGAGCATTACGCAAATGCAAAGGAACGGGTTGGTTACCCGTCTGCTCCACCTTCTGCAAAGCATCATTGATAGCCATATAGGCCGAATTGCTCTTGGGGCTGGTAGCCAGATAAATGGTTGCCTCGGCCAAAGGGATACGTCCTTCTGGCCATCCAATCTTCATTACAGCATCAAAAGCAGCATTGGCAAGAAGAAGGGCATTGGGATTAGCAAGTCCTATATCCTCGCTGGCACTAATGACCAGGCGACGTGCAATAAAGGCAGGATCCTCTCCACCCTCTATCATCCGAGCTAACCAATAGATGGCTGCATCAGGGTCACTTCCCCTGATACTCTTTATGAAAGCTGAGATGATATCATAATGCATCTCGCCGTCCTTATCATAGGCCAAAGGATTTTGCTGCAGACGCTCTGAAACAATCTGATCGGTAACCAAGACTTTATCATCCTTCTCTGCTCCTTCATAAAGCAGCTCCAGAATATTCAGCAACTTGCGAGCATCTCCACCGCTATATCGCATGAGGGCAGATGTTTCCTGCAACTCGAAAGGTTTTTGCTTCAGGATTGCATCCTTTTCTGTGACCCGCTTGACCAAAGCCATCAAGTCTTCTTGCTCAAGAGGCTTTAATGTATAAACTTGACAACGGCTCAGCAAAGGTCTTATCACCTCGAACGAAGGATTCTCTGTGGTAGCACCTATCAGCGTTACCACACCCTGTTCTACAGCTCCCAACAAGGAATCCTGCTGAGACTTGCTGAATCTATGGATTTCATCAATAAAAAGAATGGGAGTTGCCGTATTAAAGAATCGGTTACCTTTAGCCTTATCAATTACATCGCGCACATCTTTTACTCCACTGGTTACGGCGCTGAGCGTGTAAAAAGGTGTCTGTAATTGATGTGCTATGATAGTAGCCAAGGTTGTCTTGCCCACTCCTGGAGGACCCCAAAGGATAAAACTGCTCAACCTGCCACTCTCTATCATACGACGCAAAACAGCATCTGGACCTACCAGATGTTGTTGCCCAACATAATCGTCGAGCGAAAGGGGGCGCATTCTTTCTGCTAATGGTGGCATAACGACTGCAAAAGTACAAATAAGTGAGCGAAATGCAAAATTTAAATTCATTTTTCGCTTTTATTTTTCACTTTTCACTTTTCACTTTTCACTTTTATTTGTATCTTTGCCACATGAAACTATCAATTCTTATTCCTACCTATAACCAAGACTGTACTCAATTAGTGCACGATCTTTTGGAACAACTTCCTCAGGATGCTGAAATTATTGTGGCTGATGACGGAAGTACTGCAGCATCTATCCGTGAAAACAATGCGTCGATAGCCAAACTTCCCCAATGCCGTTACTGGCAGGCTAAGATGAACTTGGGTCGGGCTAAAATACGCAATTTTCTTGCAGAAATGGCTCAGGGCGAATGGATTCTTTTCATTGATAGTGATGCACAGGTAAAGAGCAAGGATTTTATAGCCAATTACCTTAAAGAAACAGATGGCAGGCAAGTTATTTGCGGCGGCACTGGTAATTATGAGAACTGCCCTTCGCCAGACAAAGCCCTCCGGTATAAGTACGAGGTACTTGCTGAACGGAAAAAACCTCTCAAGCTAAGAAGAAGGAAACCCTATGCGCAGTTCTCCACCTTTAATTTCATGATATTGCGGGATTTGTTCATGCAGATTCGTTTCTGCAATGAAATATGCGACTACGGGCATGAAGATACTCTGTTCGGCTTAGCACTTAAAGATCGTAAGATTCCTGTCCTGCACATCGACAACAAACTCATCCATACAGGATTGGAGCCAACGCCTGCTTATCTCCGCAAAATCAAAACATCCTTGTTCACACTCTCAAGGTTGGATGAGAAAATACAACGGCGAATCAATATATCCGCCATTGCGCTGTTCATAAAGAAATGTCATCTAAAAGGTTTTGCCACTTGGCTCTTTAATATAAGCAATCATCGGTTAAAGAAAAATCTGTTAGGAAACAACCCCTCTTTGTTCCTTTTCAAATTATATAAGCTGGGATTCTTCTGCAAGATTATGGAGTAAGACTCCTGTTTATGCAAGTTGGTTTTTATTCTTCAAATATTTCCGCAAGTTTCTCAATCAGTTGCTTCCGCTCGTCTTCCGTATATCCATGCTCCTCATAAGGGGAGAAGATGACTTGCCCCTCGGGGTCGAGCAGGACAAACGTCGGAAAGCCCGTTATGGAATACAAGTCAGATGCCGAGATGTGATTCTTTTGAGAATCTATCGTTTCGTGCAACATGGGCCAGGGACACGCGTGCTGCCCGAGTGCATAATGCCAGGCATCGGGATTCCTGTCTGCTGAGATGCCGATGATGAGTAGCCCCTTTTCGTGATACTTTTCATGGAATTCCTTCAGCATAGGGAAAGAACGGATGCAGGGACCGCACCACGATGCCCAGAAGTCGAGCAGGACATACTGCCCCTTGCCCGCATATTCGGAGAAACGATGCACAGTGCTATCAGGCAGCTCGGCCTCGAAGTCGATGAATGGCTTTCCTATGACTGTTAGTTCCGGCTTGGGCTTAAAGGTGATTTCTCGCCACCAAAAGCCAACCCGGTCCCATATAAACAATGAAATAAAAGCAAAAACAAGAATGAGCAATATGCATAGAATTGCCTTCACAACCTTTTTGAGAATCTTTTTCATACTAATACAAATTCTGTTTTAGTTGCCCCACCCCAATTACGTCCATTCGCTAAGTTCCAGCCATCGCATGGATTTCTCATCCAGTTCCTCTGTGAGGCGAGGAAGGCGTTTGCTCATCTCTGTAATCTGTTCAACACTGATGGTGCCACTGCTGAGAGCAGACTCTATCTGAGCCTTTTCTGCCTCCAAACGTTCTATGTCCTGTTCCAACTGTGCGAATTCCTGCTTTTCCTTGAAGGTGAGTTTACGTTTCTGATCTGTGCGCGGCTTAACTTTTGCTTCATCAGGGGTGGATGATGTTTTGGAAACAGGCTCAGGCTTACGTTCCTCCAGCTTTTCCCACTCACGATACTGGGAGTAGTTACCGGGGAAATCCTTGATATCACCGTCACCATTAAAAACAAGAAGATGATCCACAACCTTGTCCATAAAATATCGGTCGTGACTGACGACAATAACACAACCGTGAAAGTCCTGTAGGTATTGTTCCAGAATCTGAAGGGTTATTATATCCAAATCGTTGGTCGGCTCATCCAACACCAGGAAATTGGGACTTTGCATGAGGACGGTGCAAAGATGTAGCCGGCGTTTCTCTCCACCGGAAAGTTTATAGATGTAGTTTTGCTGCTGAAGAGGCGTAAACATAAAATGTTGCAGGAATTGCATAGCTGAAAGATGACGTCCTCCGCCCAAATCTACATAATCAGCTATCTTGCGTACAGCATCAATAACCTTCATCTGTTCATCAAACTGCATGCCCTCCTGACTGTAGTAGCCGAACTTAACTGTTTCACCGATGACAAACCTTCCCGAATCCGGTTTCACCTCACCCAGAAGCATCTTGATGAAGGTAGTCTTGCCGGTACCGTTGCCACCTACAATTCCCATCTTCTCATAACGAGAGAAATTATAATAGAAATCCTTCAGGATTATCTTCTCTGTAGCTTTCAATACAGAATCCTTCAAAGGGAACTTTTTGCTTACATATTCAGCCTCAAAAATCTTACTGCCTATATATGTACTCTTCATCTCAAGGCGAACCTGTTGCTCCTCAATACGCCTTCGGGCAACTTTCTCCAATTCATAGAATGCCTCCTCACGATAACGGGCCTTATGTCCACGCGCCTGCGGCTGACGTCGCATCCAGTCGAGTTCGGTTCTATATAGATTATTCGCACGTGTAATTTCCGAACGAGCCACATCTATACGCTCTTGACGTTTCTCTAAATAATAACTATAATTACCTCGATAGGTATAAATGGTCTCATCGTCGAGTTCCAGAATCAAAGAGCAGATATTATCCAGAAAGTACCTGTCGTGTGTAACCATCAGAAGCGTTATGTTACTCCTTTTCAGATAACCTTCCAACCATTCTATCATCTGAATATCAAGGTGGTTGGTAGGCTCATCCAAAATCAGAAAGTCCGGTTCCATAATGAGCACGTTGGCCAAAGCAACACGCTTTAACTGGCCACCGGAGAGTTGACGAAGGGGTTTATGAAACTCTGTAATGGAAAGCTTCGAGAGAATCGTCTTACTACGGTTCTCATAATCCCATGCCTTCTGATGATCCATCCTGTCCAAGATATCCTGAAGCCCAGGATTCCCTGGTGTAGCCATACAATGCTCATACTCGCGGATAAGATTGGTGGTTTCGTTGCCATGCCAGAAACATGCTTCTAGCACAGTCATGTCCAAGGGATAGTTCGGTGACTGTTCAAGGTATCCAACACGAAGGTCATTATGAAATACCACATTACCTTCATCTGCCGAATCTTTACCTGCCAATATGTTAAGCAAAGTGCTTTTGCCAGTTCCGTTTTGTGCAATAAGACCTACCTTTTGCCTCTCACCAATACTAAAAGACAAATCTTGGAACAGTGTACGGTCACCTACTCTGCGTGTGAGATTCTGAACCTGTAAATATGATACCATATTAAATTTTCTGCAAAAGTATGTAAAAACGACGGATTATTGAAATAATTTCACAAGGAAAGTTTGGTAGATTAAAGGATTTGACTTAACTTTGCACTGATTTTTGAAACACAGCTCACATTGAGCAGTTATCTTAATTATCCAACACCTTATTTATTATTATTACAAAGCATAAAAACTATGCATAAAAAGAACGAACTAGAAAGTATGAGTTCTGAAGAATTGGCAGCACTTGCCAAATCCTTGGGCGTGAAGGTTATTAGCGACCAAACAGAACTAATCTACAACATCATAGATGCAGAGTCTGTACAGCCTATTGACACACCAGAGAAGAAAAAGCGTACAACCAAGAAGGCCGAAAAAGCGGAAAAGCCATCTGCCAAGAAGACTGAAAAAGCGGAAAAGCCATCTGCCAAGAAGACTGAAAAAGCGGAAAAGCCATCTGCTAAGAAGGCTGAAAAAGAAAAGGCGTCTAGCAGTGAAAAAAAGGCCACTAGAAAGAAAACTACAAAAAAGGAAGTTGAAAAGACTGAGGAAAATGTTTCTAAAACGCCAGATTCTTCAACAAACAAAGAAGAAAACATATCCGCCCCAGCAGAAGAAGCTCCTATAAAAAAGAAAAGGAAAAGGATCGGTGAAGTAAAGGCCGAGGCAAAAATTCAAAATACCAATTTGCAAGAAGAAACTGTTTTCCAGAAAAATGTCAGGGAATCATTAATAAACCCAGAAGAAGAGCTGACCAAATCTGAAGAAGAATCTGAAAACCAAGAAATTACAGATGACACAATACAGCAATTCTTCAAAAACGGAGAAGATTTCATTATTTTACAGGACATTCCCAAATTAGAGGATCAGGTTGAGATGGTTACTATAACCACCACCCCCTCCACTCGTCCTGATGTTGGGACGCGTATTATTGATGATTTGCCAGAACTCGACAAGCCCGTCAACCAGAAAGAAGAAGAAGAAGAAAAATTTGACTTCGGAGAAAATATTCGCGGCGAAGGAGTATTAGAAGTAATGAACGAAGGCTTTGGCTTCCTACGTAGCAGCGACTATAACTACCTGAGTAGTCCTGACGACATTTATGTTAGTTCACAGATTATACGTCAGTATGGATTGAAGACAGGTGATGTGATTGAAGGACCAGTTAGGCCTCCTCGAGAAAACGAGAAATATTTCCCTTTAATAAGGGTCAATACCATTAACGGATGTAATCCTGAAGAGGTTAGGGACCGTAGTCCATTTGAGAACCTCACCCCCCTCTTCCCAGAAGAAAAGTTCCAGCTTTGCAATGGCGTGAATGACACCATGTCCGCACGTGTTGTAGACCTCTTTGCCCCTATCGGAAAAGGACAGCGTGCCCTGATTGTAGCCCAACCTAAAACAGGCAAGACAATTCTAATGAAAGACATTGCCAATGCTATTGCTGCCAATCATCCAGAGGCATACTTGATTATGCTCCTTATTGACGAACGACCCGAGGAGGTTACTGATATGGCTCGCACCGTTAAGGCTGAAGTCATTGCAAGTACCTTTGATGAGCCAGCGGAACGCCACGTGAAGATTGCCGGAATAGTATTAGAGAAGGCCAAAAGAATGGTTGAGTGCGGACACGATGTAGTTATCTTCCTTGACTCTATTACCCGTTTAGCCAGAGCATACAACACAGTTTCACCTGCAAGCGGAAAGGTTCTAAGTGGCGGTGTAGATGCCAATGCCTTACACAAGCCTAAGCGTTTCTTCGGTGCAGCCCGTAACATTGAACATGGAGGAAGCCTTACCATTATTGCTACAGCTCTTACCGATACAGGAAGTAAGATGGATGAGGTAATCTTCGAGGAGTTTAAGGGAACAGGTAACATGGAGCTGCAGCTCGACCGCATGCTCAGCAACAAGCGTATCTTCCCTGCTGTTAACATTGTTGCAAGCAGTACTCGTAGAGATGACTTGCTCCAGGATAAGATGACCCTCGACAGAATGTGGATTCTTCGCAAGTTCCTGAGTGACATGAATGCCATAGAAGCCATGAATGAAGTAAAATCAAGGTTAGAGCACACAAAGACAAACGAAGAATTCCTGGTAAGTATGAATTCATAAAATCGTTTTAACTATAAAAGTAAAGCGGGCGCATAATTTGATTTATGCGCCCGCTTTACTTTTGCAGATAGTCTAATTTTGTTAAATAATTACAATTCTTTCTTCTTTTGAAGAAACAGAACATGATATATTAACAAATTGTCGTACCTTTGCAGCCGTTTTATTGCATAATATACACAGAAAAATCAACAAAAATAAGATGAATATGAAAATGAATTTGAAGTACATGACAGCTGTTCTTAGCATCGTGGTTGCAGGCACCCTTTCCTCATGCAGCAACAAATCACAGCAACAGATGCCTGCAGCAAACTTCGAGACCATGAAGGTTACTACCAAAGATGTAACTATGACTACAAAATACAGCGCCACCATACGCGGCCGTCAAGACATTGACATTCTGCCACAGGTAAGCGGAACCTTGACAAAACTCTGTGTTACAGAGGGACAGGTAGTTAAGGCCGGACAAGCTTTGTTCATCATTGACCAAG
>Ga0326511_10001606_pt1 | contig 18661 bp, 14 predicted proteins | sample 0_2496_0518_D_FD_203701 | JGI IMG/M metagenome (GOLD analysis project Ga0326511, IMG submission 203701) | Bovine rumen microbial communities from UC Davis, California, United States - 0_2496_0518 | ecosystem: Host-associated > Mammals > Digestive system > Stomach > Rumen | place: USA... | reverse complement strand
AATGGGTTGTATCAAAACTCTCTCAATGGGCAGTTCGACCAGAACGGAAGCCTCATCAAAGAGGGATACGTTCAAATAAGAGAGAAAGTCAAACCATACGAGAATTATTTCTATGACTGGAAAACCAAGTTTGACGAAACCTCTCTCTACGAAGCAAAGCTCAAGGTGTTGACGAACACGTCAATGGAAGACCCAAAAATGGTCTTGAAGCATATTGAGGACATTGAGAACCCATACCTCTTATGCGATCACATAGAAGTCACGAAGAAGAGTTTCTTCTCAAGACCGGTTGAGACTTTTGTCAAAGGCGAACCATTGGTGTTTCCAAACGGAGACGTCATTGTCACAAAGAAGCAGAGCCAGGTCAAAGCGATTCTGGATGTTCAGGCGGGCAAAGTCAAAATCAGACCATACGAAGCACCTTACTATCTTAGTATTGACAACATTGTCATCAACAAGAGCCAGGTTGACCGTGCTGATGCGTTGATGAGAGCCAAGAAAGAAAATCAGGCTTTCTCAAGAACATACAAGACCATCACCGTTATTATCTTTGCTACTTTCTGGGCAATGCTTACCACAAAGGATTACAAAGACCTTGACTTGTTTGATGCGACATTCCTCTTGATCAGCAGACTTGGAACTCTTGCTGGTGGTCTTATCACCGGCTGGATGGAAGCAGACCGAGACGTGAGATTTGATACCGATATGGTGAAAGACAGAACAGCCATGCTGAAAATCTTCTATAACGATATCATTTCAAAGAAATATATACCTACTACTTATGAAGAAAAAGTAAGAAAGGAGAAAGAAGAATATGAGCTTAACTCTAAAGACAGCCCAGACAGAGACCGAGAAGAGCAAACTGAAAGAATATATTCTGGCTCACTCTGCCCAGGCGATACCAGATGCTCCGAGCAAGATGGGTTGGTCGGCAACGAAAATCAAGCACTATCAGTGGAAACCAATAGAACTGCTCTATGACATTCTTGTTAATGATGTGAGTTCTTATGGTGTTACCGACTATAACACGCTAGCTAGAGCAATCAATGCCAACGAGACTAGCATTAATGATATCATTGCAAACTATGTCACAACCGATACAGAACAGATTATAACTGCAAATAAAACCTTTGCAGGCGCTGTCGTGCACAATGGCACGGCAACGTTCTACGCACAGGTCAACTTCACGAATAACCTCGTTTCTGTTGGTACTACAAAATACAATCAGGAAAACATCATTGCCAACGGATATACTCTCACCTATCCAAGCAAGAATGGCACGTTTGCACTTGTGAGCGACATTACCGCGCTTGATGCCGATTTACAGGGGCAAATTGACTTAGCGAACACTAATCATGTGGCACACGTTGATGTTGTCTCTACCTTGAACACAGCGACAAGCGTTAGATTCACTATCATGGCTACCAACATTGATGACGAAGAGCGTTCTAGCTTTGATCTTACGATTGGTGAGGCAACAACTTCACAGGCTGGTTTGCTTAATTCTACTGATAAGGGTAAGATTAACGCCATTGCTAACGATATTGCAACGGCGCTTTCTAGCGCTAACAACTACACGGATAGTAAAGTTGCTCGCAGTAATCTCGTAAACGTCTTAGGAGAGGCTACAACGGCGTTAAACGGCTTAATGAGCGCTGAAGATAAATCTAGATTAGATGTATTGTATGCTTTATTAGGCGAGGGTGGAGATGATAATACAATTGTAGATACAATTCGTGAAGTCCTTGAAATCTTTGAAAACTATCCAGAGGGTGCTGATTTAGTCAATGCGTTGTCGCTCAAGATTAACTATACGGATATTGTCGATAATCTTACAAGCTATGACACCAACAAGCCGTTGAGTGCAAATCAGGGAAGAGTGCTCAAAGGGCAGATTGATAATATCGTCAATGGCACAACCATTGTCGGCAAGGCAAACATGGATAGTGAGGGAAATGTCATCAAGGACACGTACTTCAATCGTGAAGACGGCTTCGCAGTTGGTCTTGTGTCGGTAACTGAATATGACGAGGACACTGGCGAGGTTACTCTTGAATATAATTCCAGCGCTGTCACGAACATTGCATACGATACGAATACTGGTGTAATCACATTTACTTACTAGAAAGAAAGGGGATAAAAACTCATGGCTACAAGAACTTTAAAAATCGGTTTGAGCGCCACCGATAAGCAGAATATGGCGCAAGATGTGTACGATAGACTTCTAGATACAGTTTTTGAAGACTATTCATCTTCCAGCACATACAATGTCGGTGATTATGTTGTATATAACAACGTTCTGTATCGTTGCGTTACAGCCATTGTAACTCCAGAAGCTTGGGATAGTTCCAAATGGGAAGTTGCTACTCTTCAGGACTTAGTAGATGATGTCAATGATGCCGTTCGGTCTGTCAACAACAAGGCAAACGTTGACGGATACTATCTTGAACTTACCGCTGGTTCGGCGGAGCAGTTGGTCGCAACGAAATTCGTTCAGGATGAAGTCCCATACAACTATCGTACCAGCGGTGGAGACGCAGATATTGGCAATCGAGTTTCCGAAAGGAAGATTGTCGGCGGAACGTTAGGTTTGAACCAGTTGATTGAGAATGGTAATTTTGAAAGCACAAGTGGGTGGTTTAAAAGTGACAACACAACCTCTTTTACAATTTCAAATAATATAGGAACTTTATCGGGAATCACTTCGCAATATACTGCTCTTTATAGAGATGTCAATGCTATTAAAAGTCATAAGTATTTTGTTTCAGCAAAAATTAAAGCACCAAGTCCACAAGTCCAACTATTTGCGGATGAAAGAAAAGAGGGTAGCGTTATTGTTCTTCATAGAATGAATTCAAGTGGAACAAACACATTATTACCAGTGTCGGCAATTGTTACAGCAACCACCGATGGTTCGGTATTTAGAGTTGGCTTTACCGATAATAGAGCAAGTGATTGGACGGATGTTTCTATAACGGATGTATTTCTTATCGACCTTACCGCGATGTTCGGTTCCATCATCGCGGACTACATCTACTCCCTAGAGCAAGCGACCGCTGGTGCTGGTGTTGCATGGTTCAAAAACTATTTCCCTAAAGATTACTATGATTACAATGCAGGTACTTTGCTTTCGACTAAGGCAAGCAAGAAAACTACTATTGGTTTTAACCAGTGGGATGAGCGGTGGATAAATGCTTATATTGATTCAGGTAACGGGAATATTGTTGCTGATAATAGATTTGTTTGCAGCGAGAATTTTATAAAAGTTTTGCCTAATACGACTTACTACTGCAAAGTTCCAGCAAGCAATACTGCCATGTATTTTACTGAATATGACGAAAACGGTAATTTTATTAAGCAGACTTCTAGAGTGAATACAACAATAGTCACACAGTCCAATACGGCTCAAGTCAAGTTCTTCATTGCTAGTGAGTATGGCACCACCTACAACCACGATATTTGTATCAACCTTTCTTGGTCTGGCTGGAGAAATGGCGAGTACGAACCTTACGAAAAACATGAATATGACTTACCAGATGTTGTATTGCGTGGTATTCCAAAACTTGATAGTGATAACAACCTTTACTTTGACGGAGACTATTCCTTGCCTAGTGGCGAAACGCATAGAAGATATGGGGTGGTTGATTTAGGTACGCTAAACTGGAATTATTCACAACTTGACGGAATTTATCAATTTTCTGCAAACGTGTTAACACCTAGCAAATGGAGTGCCATTCCAAATATTATTGTTTCAAATGGCTATATTCCAGTTTCATATAGCACACTATACCTTGGAGCTGGAGACAAACAAATCGCCTGTTTGGGTGGAAATTCTATAAGAATTAAAGACTCTTCTTATACAAATGCCACTGCCTTTAAGCAAGCCATGCAAGGTGTCTATCTCGTTTACGAACTTGTTGAACCTACTACCGAGACTACCGATACATATCAGGAACTTCAAATCGTCAATGATTTCGGTACGGAAGAGTTTACTTGTATCGGTTACAATGAAAGTACTGAACTCGCTACTACTATCTCCATTCCATGCGGTCATGATAGCGACTACTACAACAACTTGCGTGATAAGTTACAGCGTTTGCCAGAAATGCCAGCCGTAAGCCAGAATATCACAGCCACATATGTGGTCAATTATAATGGCACAACCAAGAAGTGCTCGTTTGTGGGTATTGAAGATTGGTTGACGGAAAACGGATATAAAATGCAGGATTTATCTAGCCAGATTACAGCAGGAAGTGCTTTGGCAATAGACAGGGCTACGGCTTATAAAATCGGAAATGTTGTAAATCTTTGCATATATGGTCACAATGCTAGTGGAAGTTCGATTCCAGCCGGTAATGTATTGTTTACAATTGGTGCGTCAATACTTCCTGTAAACACACTTGTTTTGCCAGTTGGTCATTACATATCAGCAAACGATGCATATGAATCGGTTATTGTTAATATCAACAAGGTTAATGGCGTTGCAAAAAACACTGCCGCCATACCGAATGGGGATTATCTCTATATCAACGTTTCCTACGCAGTCGCCTAAAAAACAAACTTATTCGTGGGTATCTAATGCTTAATAGGGGGTATTGATAATGAAACGTACTGAATTGCAGAATGGCTTAATCAAACTCGAATGCGACAATGGCATTATCGACAAACGCAACGGAAGAGTTTACTCGGTTGTTGTGTGCAAGAAGCAAGACGAAAAATGGTTTGAGAAAAGACAATAATTTCTGACATAAATTCCTTATGCTCGAAAGGAGAAAAAACATGACCGAAGAAGAAAAAAAGTTAAATGGCACAGGTGGTACTAACGAATTTTCCAATCTCTATGGATCGGTTGTCTCGCCACAAGGGCAGACTTCCGACTATGATAATCAGCTTACCGAACTTGCAAGAAACCAGAACTACAAGCAGTATTTCAACACCGCTGTTCAGCAAGCCAATATCGGCAAACTTGCCCAGAAGTACTTCAACAACAGCATGAAGCAGAATGGGCTGAACACTACTGGTGCTGGTACTACCGCAAACGCCCAGTTATACAACAACCTTGCCAACCAGCAAGCCAATGCGTTGAGCAACTACTATGCCCAGGAAGCCTTGATTACCGAAGATGCTGTTGCTGAAAGTGCAAATCAGATTTCCGACTATCTCAACGATATTTCTGTTGCCTATCAGAGAGGCGACAAGGCAACCGCCAACTCCTTGATTGAGCAATACCGCAAGAACCTTACTGGCGAAGCTCTCGACAACTTCAACAGCAAGATTGCAAGTTATGGTTTTGAAAGCGATCCATATGCTATGGGCAATGCCTACAATTCTGCCGAAGAGTTGCAGAACATGGTTGTTTCCTCTGGTGATGGTGTCGCCTATGCCAAGGATGTTGTCAACAACGAAATCAATATCATGCTCAAGAGCGTTCAGACTGGTAACTATCCAGCCGGTTCCGTTTTCCACCTTGTGAATGCTGACGGAAAGTCCGGTGTCTATATGTACTATGACGGAAATTCTTTCTATCAGCTCAACGATAACCAAGCTAAAAAGTACAATGGTGAAATCTATAAAATCAAGGGCATGGGTGGCACGCCAACAACGGAAACAGGTCCGGCAAACAAAGTCCTTACCAATAGTGAAGCCAATGAATATGGTTTCCCAGATAAGAACAGAACAAGGTTAGGTTCTACTCATACCTATAACGGCAAGACATACGTTTTGGTCTCTTTACATAATGACCGCTTATGGGTGTTGAATGAATAACTTTTTGTCTCATTTTATGAGACAAACTAATGTACAATATTCTTAGAAATCCCATTGAAAGGAGAACCGAAAAATGGCAGGTTTTTATGAAACATTGACTTTAAACAATTACAAGAAAGCTATGAGTGGGGAGTACACAACCTATGGCGTACTCCCTGCTAATGTTGGTGCGGTTGGAGACAATTCCATTGCTCTATCCGACCAGATCAACAACTCTATCAACCAGAACACACAAGTGCTGAATGGTGAAAACCATGACACTGATGCCGATTGGTTCAGAAAAGTGGGAAACTCAATGCGAGACTTACAAAACAATGTAGTCAGAGGTTTCTATAACTTTTTTGATGCGATTGGCGATTTTTTTATGGGTGCTGTTGGTACGGTTGCAGGCTGGTTCGGAAATGATGAACTCAAGAGCAACATGGAGAGTGCAATCAGCTATGATTGGCAATCAAGCGCAGTCAAGTTTTCTGACACGTTGAACCCTATCTCGTGGATGATGGGAGAAGCCGGAAGCGGTTGGGGAAATAACACCTCTGAATATCTGCAAAGCGTTGATGATAATTCCTTGTTTGGCGGAACTCAATTCAATAATATCTTAAATGGCGTTGAACAGGGCTTAGGTCAAATCATACCAGCCATTGCTACTGGTGGTATTGTCAGTGGTGCTGTTGGTGCAGGTACTGCGGCGGCTAAAACCGCAAACATTGTCACACAAGCAAGTCTTGGTTTCATGCAGGGAACTGGCAGAGGCTTCCAGACTACCATAAATGATGGTGAGGGTCTCACGGGCAAAGGCTTAGGGTATTCCTTGCTCCAAGGCTTAATTCAAGGCGGAGAACAGGCTTTAAGTGCCGGTATCGGCGGTACGTATTCCAGTAATGCCAGAAACGCTGTTGGTCAGAAAGTGGCTAACTTCTTTGGCAAGAAAGGAAGCATAATGCTTGGCAACGTTGTCGGTAATATTGCTTCCATTGCAACGGATGCCGTTATTGATGGTGGCTTAGATGCCATTGAGACTGCCATTGATCCAGCGTTGAAGCAAATCTATGACGATAATGCTTTGATGAACGCCTATGGCGGTGAGAACTGGAAAGAGACCATGGCAAACGTTGGCGTGACTTTCCTTACAAGTGCTTTGACAAGTACTCTCATGGATACCATGAAAGCAGTTGGTGGTGAACGTGAGGACTATGGTCCTGGAATGGCTGAAGCGTTCAGAGAAAAGACAATAAGTGATGCATCCGAGTTTGATAAGTCTCTTGTCACTGCGAATGAGGCGCACAAGGCTAGACAAGCCGAGGATATTGCGGTTGTCAACAAAGTCAAGGATATTGCGAAACAGGTCGAGGCGGAGACCAACCCAGAAATTCGAGCTGAAAAGATTGCTGAACTTAGAAAGGCTGAAGCTGAAGCGAAAGAAGTCACCCAGAAGAATGCCGAACTTGATAATCAGGATATCATCAAAGCGGCTGAAGCCATGAAAGTCATGAAAGCAACGGATAATCTCGTTTCTGATGATACAAAGTTGACAGATGCAGAACCAGAACTTGAAACTACGACAAAGGCTGTTGAAGCCACACCAGACAATGTTGAAAAGCCTGTCGCTGAAAGAGTTTCCGAGAATATCAAGCCTTTGGAAGATAACGTCAAGACAAGACAAGTTCTTGATACCTTACAGCAGAGATATGCTGATAAAGTCGCTCGTTCGAGATATTCAAGTGCCGAACGTGCCCAGAAAGCCAAGACTGATGCGGAAAATTATGTCTACACCTATCGTGACATGGATGATAACGTCAAGGCTAGAATCAACAAGGAAACCAACCAGGTCGAGTTCCGTGTGAAAGAGAATGGAGACGTTGTATATGCGCTCTCTGGTCTTTTGAGTGCCTCTGATGACGCAAGCGGAAGAACCGTGCATTTGCCGAGAAGCCTTACCAAGTCCAACTATGATTTATACATAAATACTGCTTCCGAGGGTCTTGGAAAATATGACGTTGAGACCTTTGTCAATTCCTTGAACAACAAGGAAGCAAGTTTCCTTTCCTACAACAACCCAGACAAGACCATGAGAGAAACCTATGTTGAAAGTTCTGATGGTGCAAGATACATTTTCAAGGATGGCGAGTTCAAGGGCACTGTCACGAAAGCTCCGGAATGGGTTACAGACGAGAACAGAGCCACTTTTGAGCGCACAAATTCCTTGGCTGACAATGATGCAAGGCTCATTCAGCAAGCATCCAATATCGGTTATGTCGGTAAGCAGTCGGTTTCCGATTTCCTTAATGGAGTAATTCCAAAAACACTTGCTGATGGTGCTAAGGTCAATGGTGTTGACAACTGGGTTGCCAAGATAATGACAGCCTATGATTTAGCTACCACTGACGTTGAGAGAACCAAGGCAATTACTGGCGGTGTGGATGAGTTCTTGAAAAAGGCAACATTCACGATCAAGAGCGTTGATGGGGAAGACCAGACGATCAAGGCTTCTGAACTTATGACGAAGCCTGAAATCGACACGCTGAAGAACGACTTCAAAGCGTTTCTTGATGAAAACCAGAAGTACACTCGCAACCAGAAAGAGATTGCCGAGCTGAAAGAAAAGAACGAGAGAACCAAGGCACAGGCTACCGAGGTCATCAAGCGAATGAGCACGGAATACCAGAACTCTCTCATGGCTTTGTATCAGGATATCAACAATATCACTGCGAGATACAGGAATAGTCTTGCACAGCAGAGACAATACACCGCCTTGTTCAACAAGTACAAAAATGCTGGAACCAATGGCAGTGTGGCTGGCAAACCATATGAGAGAATTGATCCTTATATCAAGCAGTATGACGTTCTCAAGATGAAAAATGGAGAAGTTACCACTGACTCGCTCTTCACTGCCTTGACTGGCAAGATACTCAAAAAGGGCGAAAATGGCACTTCCTTTGAGCAGAATGGTCATTTTATCGAGTACACCGAAGAAGCGCTTGAAAATGCCGGTTTAGGCGCTCTCTATGACGATAACATGAAAACTCTTCTTGATGGTCTAAAGTCTCATTATGATGAAGACGGAAAATACTTCTATCTTGATAGTGATGAGACTACAAAGATTTACTCCAACAAACTATCCAATGATGATAGCAAGGCTGTCACAGCCATTCTCAAACGTCTCAATCGCATGACCAACGCTCGTGACTTTGATATTCGTACAAAGAGAAAGCAGAAATGGCTTGGTGCTGTTCTTGCATCTGAAGCATTGATGAACTCTGAAGCGAACACAAGTGGCGTTGTAAGCAAACTTAGACGTGTTGTCAATTCCACTCTTGGCTTCAAGTCTCGTATGGCTATCTACTTCACTCCTGGAAGCACTCAATACAATCTCATGTTCTCCGATCCATACAAAGGGCATCTGGAAGCATCCTACAAGCACGCCGAGTTCATGAACGATATGAATCAGTGGGCAAAGGATAACAACATTGATATAGACAAGACAAGAGCCGAAGATTTGACGTTTACTCATAATGGCAAGGAAATCAAGATGAAGAAAGGCATTGCCCTTTCCTTGTATCTCAATTCCAAGTCTGTTGATAACTACAACCAGCTCAAAAAGGCTGGCTGGAACATGAAAGTTGACAACAAGACACAAAGCATGGGTCATATAGACCAGAGTTTCATTGATGATTTACGCAGTGCCTTGAGCGAAAACGAACTTAACTTTGTCGAGACCATGTTCACACAGGGCTACAATGGCAAGACCAAGGACACACTGAACAAGTACACAACCGAAAAGTATGGCTATGCCATGTTTGACGGAACAGGATACGTTCATAGACAGATGGGCAACCTTAATGTTGACGTTGCAAGTTCCGAAAGCTTCTTTGCCCAGAGATTATCTTCTCTTGGCGCAAAAATTGCGGTCAAGAGAACTAACAACGTTCAGCCTATTCTTATCTCGGATATCTTCTCTGCCTACCGCAGTTACACTGAACAGGTCGCTGAATTTGTGTCCTTGGATGCTGTCAGAGAACTGAATACAGCCCTCAACATGAGAGGTTCAAGAACGGTTGATGAAGACGGAAACGTCAAACAGCCAGAAACACTTGCAAGCGCATTTGACAAGGCAGGTCACAAAGATTTCCTTGATAACTGGATAAAGGCTGTAAATGGCATCAAGACCGTGACTTCCGGTAGAGCAAACTTCCTTTTCAATAATGCCACCATGGTGCCACTTGAACTCAATGTCGGAACTTATCTGAAGATGTATCTTGACCCTTTGAGACTTGCTACAACCACATTTGAGACACAAGATGAACAAGGGAATATCATTCAGCAGAGAGTTGGCTGGAAGAATGTTCTGAAAGGTATTGTCAGTGGTTTTGCATCTCGCTTCACTACAAACCAAGATATTGCCACTTTCAGAGAGAACTCTCGTTTCTACACAAGAGCCAACAAAGAGGGCTTCTTGGCTGTAAACAACGCCTTTTCCGCTAATGTCGGCAGAGTTCAGAAATTGTTCTCCAAACCACTTGAATTTGCCAACAACGATATGATGTCCCACATTGTCTTCCCTATCATGCAACAATTTGCCAAAGCTAATGGCTTTGGTGACGTTGGTACGGAAAGTAACACTGCCGAGGCAATCAATCTCTTTGATACTATCGGTTCTTCCGCTCTTTCCAATGGTGACTCGCTCGATATGTCCGATTTGAGAGCCGGTCGAACCTTTGGTGGTGGTATGGCTGGTACGCTCACAAAGGCTGTCTTTGGTATGTATGGCGGTGATAATCAGCGTAGAATGGAACAGATTACGGATGCGGTGTTTGGCAATTCTCGTTCCCAGAGAAGAGTAAGAGGCTATGAGACTATCCTCGAGAAGTATAATGGCGAGGTCATGGCTGAATATCAGGAAAGAGCAGACAAGGCTCATGAACGTGTTGCCAAACTCAATGATGAGCTTGACAAACTCAAGAACGACCCCAACGCAACCAAGGCTCAAATTGCGGACAAAGAGTCTGAAATCATCATTGCTGAATACAAGGCGAAAGACTTTGACGGACAGACACAGGCTCTCGTTGATACTCTTGAAGACTTCCGTAAACAAATTACGTTTGAGAAGAATGTTGTTCAGGCTAAAGGAAACACAGCAAAGAAAATCGGCTATGTTGCTTCTATCTTTGTGGCAAGTGCACTTCTCGAAACTTTGATTAACCAGGCTAACCTCTGGGCTAAAGACAAGGATGATGAACAGACAATGAGCCAACTTCTTACTGATGTCGGCTTTGACACATTTGTTGACTGGATACCATATGTCGGAACGTTTGCAAGTGCTGTCAGATACAATTCCAGCTTCACTCCGTTGCAGTTTGAGGGCTTGAATCAGACCAAGGAAGCCTTTTCCGAGGTCTTGGGCTTGATTGGCAATGAGAACACCCCAACGGACTATACTTCAGCCATGTACAAGGCTCTCAACGCTCTTGGATACGCTTCTGGCATTCCTATCAAGAACTTCACTGATTATATGCTTGGCGGTTTTGGAAATCTTAGCGAATGGACTGGAAGTGACGTTGGAGCAAAACTTAAAGCCTATGTCAAAGGCTACAATTCGACCTATCTCAAGACCAAGGCAAACTCCTATCTCAAGGAGAACAATCTTACCAAGGCTACCGAATACACTCAAGCTAACATGGCTCTCTTCAAGTCTGGTGGTGTGTCCTGGAAATTGGCTCGTGAAATTGCAAAGAACAACGTCAGTGTCAAAGATGCGCCGAATGTTGATCAAGGCACTAAGGATCGCTTTATGGATATCTACTCCGTCTCCAACAACGTTGCCGAAAGATTTATCTCTCATAGAAACTACACCTCTCTTGATGAGCAAGCCAAAGCAAAGGCGCTCAACAAGCTCTATGAAGCGTATTACAATTATGCTGATGCTGTAATTAATAAAACCGAAGTAAACGGAACTCTTGCCAAAGCACTCTATAATTACTACAATAGAAAAACTTTGACTACTGAACAAAGAAAGTTGTTGGTTGAGTATAGAATAATCATCCGTTAGCACTCAAAAATGCACTTAAACATTAAAAATAACGATAACTACAGCAATAAATTATTTTGAAATAAATTGCCTAAACGGAACAAAATAGCATAAAATCGGCTATTTAAGGGCACATTTCAGAACACCCTAAAGTTCATAAAAGTACTAAAACTGACAATTTCTGACATTATATTGCACCCAAAATTTGCACCCAAAAAAAGACACCAGAGCAATTCTGGTGCCTTTTTGTTATTTAGATTAAGTCAATTTTGCCTTTGTCAGTCTCTTCAAACTTGTGAGTATAGAAGTGTAGAGTTGTTGATGGGTCTTTGTGTCTCATTTCCTCGCATACGGTAGTGATGTTGAACTTCAGTTCCGAGTTCATCATAACCGAAGCGTAGGAATGTCTTAGACCATGGAAAGTGATTGGTTTCAGACCAAGGTCTCTTATATGCTTGTTGAATATGTCAGTGAGCCTCGATCGCTTCACGAGCCCCATAGGGAAGAACATATAGTCGTTGCTGTTGGCGTTGATAAGCTTCTTGTACTCCAAGATTTCCTCAAGTGCTTTCTTGTTTACTCTTATCGGCTTATAGGAAGCTTCCGTCTTGAGTGTGGTCTTGACGGAACGAGCACCTGGTGTTGCCTGTCTGGTAATCTTGAGTATACCGGTCTTGTAGTCGAAGTCAGAGAATTTGAGGGCGATACATTCCGAAAATCTTGTTCCAGTATAGAACATGGTCAGGAAGAGATAACGGAAAGGATCATCATGTTCAAACGACTCAAGGAAACGAGTAACCTCTTCCTTGTTCCAGAAGTTTCCGTTCTTGTACTTCTCACTTCTCGTACTTGTATCAATTTTGACACCTTTCAGCGCCATACAAGCCTTTTCAGCCTCGTTGGCGTTAAGTTCGTCCATCAACACCAGGTATTTGATGAACTGCCTTATATTCGACAAAATCATGTTCATGCTTGAGGTCTGAACACCGCTGTTGACAATGCGCTGTTTCAACTCGCAAGCGGACTTGTAGTTTATCACGCTCGGTTCATCTTCTCTTGAATAGAAAGTAAAGAAGTGACATCTGAAGAATGTGCCAGTAGCTGTAATCGTGGTGTCTTCCTTTTCAGTCGATGAATAAGAGATATAAGAGTCGTAGAGATATCCAAGAGAATGACTTTCTTTCTTTCTCTTGAGTTCCTCGTTGTCTATCTCGACCATTTTGCGTGAGATGAATGGCAAGGCGATTTTCTTCATCTCGGTTTTCGAGATTGCATCACACAACCATTCCTTTTCACATAGTGACGGATATTTTCCCTTATAGTGGAAACGAACTACCCATCTGTCTCCGTTTTTAGTCTTGCGTCTTTTCAGTTCCATACATTTGTGCCTTTCTTTTCTTTTTTACTTCTTTAGATGTTTGCCAAGAACTGCCAGTTCCTCTATTGACAGCTCATGTATTGAGTTCAGGGCGAGCCATGCTTCAGCGCTCTTTCCGGTTATCTCACGTGCGACTTTGGTATAGCCCACCATCTCGAACACTTCTCCAAGGGAGTCAGCCTTGTCGAAGAACCAGTCTGGAATATTCTTGAACTCAATGGTAGCAACCCTTGCTGTGATATAGCCATGCCCTGTAAGAAGATACTGCCTATCGACCGCAAAGAAGTCAGCGATAGCAATTATCTTCTCCTCGTTCAGCATTACTCCTTGACTGAATCTTGAGAGGGCTGAACGATCAATCTTGGTTTTTTCAGCAACGTCTCTCACGGTCAGGTCGTATCGTCTTCTAAGATAATCAAACGTGTTCATTTCTTTCCGTACTCCTTTTCATAGAAGAAATCAATCATCTGGGAGAGCGTAGCCTTGCTTTCTGGAGATAGTCTGCGATACTTCTCAAAGTATTCATCATCATATCTCTGCATGATTTGCTCACGATTGATTTTCTCGGTGAGAATTTGAACTGCCTTGCTACTATCATCAACGAAGCGAACAATGCCATGTTCAGTGATTTCTTCCTCAAGCCCACACTCGATAAAGTAGTCAAGTTCATCAGTGTTGAGCTGAATAGTGCCTTTGCCTATATTTCTTATATCATAGGATACATTAATGCCTATTGGAGATTTTCCTATTATATATTCCATATCGACATTGAAGAAATCGGAGAATTTTATAATGGTAGCAGTGTTTGCCTGTGCCTCATCACGTTCGTATCTTGAGATATTAGCAATATTGACACCTACCTTTTGGCTTAGTTGTCTTAGAGTAAGGTTGTATCTTGTTCTCAACTCCTTTACCCTATTCATAAGGTCTCTCCTTTCAGCCACGATTATAGCAATGAGTTTACAAAAAAGCAAACTATTTTGCAATTTTATGTTGACACGCAACACCTCAAAACCTATAATTAGGGTAGTTGTGAGAACGCAACGGAAAGGAGCTTGCATGAACCAGAACAATTACGACATTACCCCTCTTCCAAGGGCTATCGACAGAAAGAAACTCAAAGTTGCTATGGATAAAAAAGGCGTAGAACAAAAGGATTTAGCAAGATTATTCGGCTTAAATCCTTGCACGGTTTCTTTAAAAATGAGTGGCAAGCGTGACTTCAGTGAACAAGAGATTTATGTCCTTGTTCAGAATTTTGGCACGCAAATTTTTTTAGACGAATAAGTTGCGTTGGCGCAACGCTAGAATGAAAGGACATAAAAATGACTGAACGAGAAAGAATTAATCTCACTTTTATTGGTTGCATCAGACTAAAAAAGGATATTCTCTTCAAACTCGTTGACGACTACTCCAAAGCAATCAGGAACAAATACTTTGCTGAACAAAAACTAAACTCCAACGACTTCAAGCCGAGACGTACCAAGACCGGAAAGCGTGTCACTATTGAGTTTCAGCGCTACAAATGCAGAGAAACCATTGAACGTGCTGAATACCTAATCAATGACTGCGAGAGTTCCTTGAAAAGTACTTCTTTCAGAAAATTCATGGAACCCTGGAATATGGACTTGGTGCTAGATGAGATTCACGCGCTTGACCCCAGAAACGTTTCCAGAAGAAAGGAAAGCTCACACGCTTTAAGGGTTAATACAAGATGAAACCAAAGACTATCACTTCAATTTTATTGAAACCGACACTATCCAAGCGTGATATTGCCTTGCTTGATGAAGTTTCCGAGGGAACTGCAAAGAGAATTATGGCTCGCTGTCGCCTTGACTATGGCGGTACCGTGATCATGAACCGAGCACTTATCACAACCGAAAGCTATCTCCAGTACTGCGGATACCCCAAAGGTACATGGGCTGAAATATTTGCTAAAACAGCAAAAGAAAGCGAGGGCTAAAATCTTACAGGAAAGCGAGGAATGAATATGGAAAACTCCATAAAGGTAGTGCCGATACGTCAATGCGATATTGTAGACAAAGAAGTTGATGGCGAGAAGTTCAAGACCTTAGTTTTTGAAAAGGACGCCACAAAATTTAGTAAAAGCCCAGTTGTCTGTTATCTGATAATCACACCCAAGGGAAACAACGATTTCCAGGTTGATTTAAAAACAGCCGAACAATATGAAAAGGAGACCATAAATAATGGCAAATGAAGTAGTTAAAACCGAATACCGCTCTGCGGTTCAAAAAGTCACTGATTCCTACATTTCAAACGCTGAACAGGCTTTCAAGAAGTTAGGACAGGCAATGACCCCAAGGCAGAAACAGCTCGTTGCATTCGCTGTTCAGAAAACCCAAGACGCTCTCGATATGGGCAAGAAGACTTGGAAAGACTTAAACCCATCTTCAATCACTACCGCCTTTACGCAAATCGCAATGCTTGGACTTAATCTCAATTCCTACCCAGCCCAAGCCTACTTGGCTATCCGTGGCGATAAGATTACCTTTGCGCCACAAGGCGACGGATGGAGAAGCATTGTTGACAAGTATGGTGTCAATATCAAGACAACCCATACTCCATGGATCGTTCGTGAGGGTGACAAGTTCATCTATCCTCACTACAAAGGTATTGAAATCGTACCACCAGAATGGACTCCACAGGGTGCTGGCAAGACTCTTAGAATTGTCTGCCCAATTGAGTTCAATGACGGACACGTCGAGTATCTCATTGCGGAAAGAGAAGACGTCAAGGTCAATCTCTTGTCCGCTATCAACAACAATCTTACCAAAGGTTTTGAGAAGAATTATGACTCTTACAACAAGTGCTTGAAAATCGCTGAAAACAAGACACTTGATGAATTACTTCATAATGAAGAGTTCTGCACTCTCGGCAAACTTTCTCCAGCATGGAGAGGACCAGCCGCTGAACAAATGATCATCACGAAGATGAAGAACAACATCTACAAGAAAATTCACACTGATGATGCCGAGAACGGCGCTCTTGAGTTCATTGATGATGATGACGGAGATGTTGAACCTATTCCAATGGGAAGAATTGACGTTTCCGAAGAGAAACCAGAGGAAGAACCAAAAAAGGTTGAAGTTCCAAAAGGTTTTGAAAAGACCAAGGAAGAACCAGCACCAAAGCCAAAGCAGGAGCAATTATCGTTCGACACTGCCGAAGATGATGGCAAAGACAATGCTGACTTTGACGAAGACGTGCCATTCTAAGTATGAATGAACCAGAGTTCTATTGCCTAGGAAGTTCCTCTTCTGGAAATTCCTACGTGTTCAAGATAGGGGATAGCCAAATTCTCGTTGAGGCTGGCTTTCCTTACAAGGACTTGGTTAAGAGACTGACATCACAGCAACTGAAACTTAGCGATTGCGGTGCGTGTCTTATCACTCACTGCCATGGAGACCATGCAGTTGGAGCAAGCGAAGTAAGTGCAAGAGGCATAGACATCTATGCCTCTGCTCCTACCCTTGAAGCCATCAAGCTAAAACTTCCAGACCGAAACAAGTTCAAAAATCTTGAACCTAAATACGTTACCCCAGACGTGCTCGTGTTCCCATTCCTGGTTGAACATGATGCACCAGAACCAATGGGGTTCATCATCCGAGAAACCAAGACTGAAACAAATCTTCTATTCATCAATGACTGCCACAGCATTACTGCTGACCTGTCAAACTTCGAGTTCGATTACGTGTTCATTGAATGCAACTACGTTGACAAGTACGTGCATATCGAACATAACAACGCACTCAAAGAGGGAAACAAACCATTAGTCGATAGATACGAGAGAGTTATGAACGTCCATATGGGCTTATATGGTTGCAAGAAACTGCTCAAGACGCTCAATCTCAAGAACTGCAAAGCCATATTCCTCATGCACCTTTCCGACCGAAACTCACGTGTTGGCGAAATGCGTATGAAAATCAAGAATGAGTTCCCAAATATTCCGGTACTCGTCTGTAAGAAGAATGGTGGCTTTGAATAACCAAATGAAAGGACATTAAAATGCAAATTACAAAAGTCGAAATTCAGAATTTCCGAAACATTAAGAACGAGACCTACGAACTGGGTCATTTGGCTACCGTCAGAGGCAAGAACCATATCGGTAAGACAAACACCTTGCAGGCTATCTATTGGGCGCTTGCTGATGCCCTTATTGATAACAGCAAGACCTTTGACTCCATTCTCCCAGCCGACAACACAAGAGCTCTTGCTTCCGTAAAACTCTACTTTGGAAACCTTGGTGTCTTTGAGAAGACCTATCGTGAGAAGTGGACCAGAACAAGAGGCTCTGATGAGGAGAGACTTACCGGAAGAGAAACTTCCTACACATTCAATGGTTCTCCAATTTCAAGCAAAGGAGAAGCAGTCAGTATCCTTACAAGACTTCTCTTTGGAGACAAGGAAAAGTGCACGGTTGGTTTGCCTATTGACTTGACAAAAGCCTTGATCAACCCACTCTATCTCTTTGGTCAGGAAGACTGGAAGTCAGCTCGTCAGTACATCATCAGTCTTGTAGGCGATATCAAAGACGAGGACGTGTTTGCCAATAACCCAGACCTCATGCCATTAAAGGCGGACTTGATTACATTCAGTGGAAGAACCGACCTGTTATCAAAAAAATATTCCAATGATGTAAGAGCGTTAGGTTCTGAAATCAAGGAACTTGAAGCTATCATCAACAATGACTCGTACAAGATTACCGCCAATGACGTTTCCCCAGAAGAACTTGAGGAAGCCGACAAACTTCAGAAAGAATATGAATCTATCACGCTTTCAGCAAAGACTGGTTTAGCCAATCCAATGATTACAAAGCTCGAAGAAGAAGTTTCCAAGATTACCGCCGACATTTCCAAAACTTCCGCTGAAATCAACGAAGAGGAAAAAGCCTATCGTGATGAATACGAAAGCCTCAAGAAGCAAAAGGCTGATGAGTATAAATCGCTCGATAATGAAGTCAATGCTGCTGAACGTGCTCTCACTCACTATGCCAAGGACAAGGAAGATTTGACACAAGGCAAGGAAGACACGAGAAAAGAAATTATCTATCTCCAAGGAAAGAGAAAAGGCTATATTGACCGCTATCACGAAATCAAGAACAAGGAATTTGTCTACTCTGAAACCAAGTGCCCACGCTGTGGCGCTGTTCTCAACGAAGATGAAATCAACCAAGCCAGAGAAGAGTTTAACACCAATAAGGCAAGAGACCTTGAAAACTGCACAAACGAGGGTAAAGCGGTCAGTTCCAAAATCAGCCTGTTAGAGGCCAAGGAGAAAGATTATGAAGTAAGACTCACAAAGTTTACTGAAAGCGCTGAAAACCTACTTAAAATGCGTCTGGAAGCCTCTAAAGGTAAGCGTGAGGAAGTCTTGAACGAGTTAAGAAATCTCAATCCTAGAAAATCGGCTCGCTATGATGAACTCAACACCAAGCAGGCTGAACTTGAAAAAGCCAAAGCAAACCTTGCCTC
>Ga0326511_10001605_pt1 | contig 18664 bp, 19 predicted proteins | sample 0_2496_0518_D_FD_203701 | JGI IMG/M metagenome (GOLD analysis project Ga0326511, IMG submission 203701) | Bovine rumen microbial communities from UC Davis, California, United States - 0_2496_0518 | ecosystem: Host-associated > Mammals > Digestive system > Stomach > Rumen | place: USA... | reverse complement strand
CAAACAAATAAAACTGAGAAGGGGGAAGCACTCGCTGACGATAATAAGAATATTGTATTTAAAAATATTTTTGAAAATCGTTTCAGAATAGGAAGTAAATTTAGATTCGCTCCAAATTTTGATCTTAAAGCACCCGATGAAATGAAGGATATTTGGCTTGGCGTTAATATGGATAAAACTACTATGACTGCTAACTTAATTATTCAAAGATGTAATGGTATTTTAGGTAGTACTTATGTTGATGCACAGGGACTAACTCATTATCATTATGAGCCAGTAATTCAAGCTAGAGATATATCGTCTACTAGCTTTTCGTATAGTGAAGTGGCCGTATCGCCACAAGCACATTTAGTTATTACCGCACAGTACAATGCATTTACAAGTAAATACTTTATAAATCAAAGATTCATTGTTGGAGCAAGAGAAGAGGATGAAGACAATCCTGGACATTATATAGGCGGTCAAGTTTATAGAATAACAGCCATAGATAAAGATTATAATTTATCTACATGGGACAGTGAAAATGTTGGGCTAGTTAAATTCTATGTTGAACTGACAGAAGCATCTCCTTATGATAATTGGAATGATAGAATAGCTTATCAAAATGACCAAGTTGTACACCTTGAAACAGAAACTACAGTGAAAGGATATTCTATAGTATTTAAGACACCAGAAGATATACCTAATGATTTATATAGTGAAGAGTTAAAATTTACTCCTATACTAGTTTCTGATAGCGGTGAAGAATATCTTGAAGCTTCAAGTCATATTAATACTGCGTTTTCATTAGAAAACTGGCCTTCAAGACTTCCATTAGAGGATCAAAATAAGTATATTAATTTTGTTGAATACAGAGAGAATGATGAATATTATTTTACTGTAAGCAGGAAGAAAATATATATGAACGGCGACTTAGTTATTAATTGTACAGTAAATGAGGAAGACTCACCTACTGGAGAGAAGATAACAACCTCTTTTAAAATGGTAGTTAGAAGACAAGAGGAATAGGGGGTAAAAGGAATGAGTAAAGATTACATAGAGGAATCGTGGGGTTATACTAAATACAATAGTTTAAATCGTTTTGAGAACTTAGATAGTTTAGAAGCGAAAATAGTTAACAAATTAGTTAACTCAGATAATAAATATGCAGACATTTTTTGGAAAATTCTAAAGTACGATGATTTGAATGCATTAAGCCAACCTCCATTAGATAAAAAGGCTAGATTAAATTTAATCAATAACGATAACGGGGAATCTAATGGAAAAAGAGTATTTTTAACTCCCCGTAATGATGACGGGCAGGTAGACCAATGTAGCTCTGTATACATTTATGTGGAAAATATAGAACCTATAAATAATACTGAAGCTCTAGTTGGCGTTACTATTGACACTTCCGTCTATACTAAAATTGGTGTTATCGCTGGAGACGGTGATAAAGATTCGAGTGAAAATCCAGAATGGGTTAATCCAAATGAGTCTGACGAGCAGGGCTCTGTTGTTGTACCTATCAAAAGTCGAGCAACCGTTTTATTGAAATGTATTTTAGCCTTATTAAATGGTATGTACCTAGACGGAATAGGCTATTTAATTTTTAATCGTTTTAAAGAAATTAAAGACGATTTAGATGTTGGCTATGTTGATATGCCACATAATCATCGTGAAAATAGTCACGGACATCGAATTATTTTTGGTGTCATAATGTCAGGAACATCTGATGACGCTAATGTCGGTTATTAGGTGGTGATATTATGGAGCATGAGGAACAAGAGGTTCAGGCTAAGCCAAGTGTGGATGACCGTTATGGAAATCTAGACCCTGATTTAGTCGAATTATTAAAAAGCTATGAGTACTCATATTTTAGAGAGGATAAACCAATTCCTTTCTGTGGACTGCTTATTTATCCCGTAACGGTCAGGAATTATGAGGAGCTAGCATCATGTTGTTCTTGTTTAATGTTAAATAAAAACGAGGACCCTAAAGGTATAACGATGTCTCATTTAGAATATTTAGTAAGCAAAACACAAATTGAAAAAAATAATGAAGGTAGAATATGGTCTTATAAATTACAAAGGCTTTTTGAATTAATATTTAGAATAGAGAATGGAATCAAGTGTTCAGATTGTGGACATTTAACAAAATATTCTGATAAAGAATATATGGAGTTTACAAGGAATCTTGCAGAGTTATACAAAAAATTTCAAGAAAATCCTGAAAGTATAGACGCTGAAAGTATTAAAGAAGATTCTTTGAAATTTCATTGCCCAAAGTGTGGAGGAGTTCATACTCATAGTATGATAAGTGTATCCACTGATTCTAAAGGGAAGGCCTCATTTTTGGTAGATGGACACCTTATTACTAAAAATGATTTTAATAAATTAAGACAAATTGTTTTATTCCAGAATTATTCTGATTACGCAGACGAAAGCAACGTCGACCCTGAAGTTAAAAAGGACCACGATGAAAAGATGCGTATTCAGCAAGCAAACAATGATGTTCATGCTACAATTGAGAAAAAAGTTGTGTGCTTAAGTATTACTACTAATTATAAGTTTGAAGAAATTTATGATATGAGTATTAGAAGGTTTACTATGGCATTAGGTACCGTAGATGACCTTATTAATTATAAAATTATGAAACAGGCTGTATCAAGTGGATTTGTATCGTTACCAAAAGGTAAAAGTATTGATCACTGGATATATAAGCCAATTAGGGATATTTATGGTGATTCTTATCAATCTACCGACCAAGTTAAGCAAAGTGTAAACAATGTTAATGGTTAGTGTTTGCTTGTAGGATTACTTAAAATATAAAAAATTTAAAATAAAGGAGAATGAAAAGTATGGCAAAATATTTTTTAGGTTCAGTTGGTAAAGCTGAAGCTTTTAGAGTAAATGAAAATACTGGTAAGCTAGAATTAGCTTTCGTTTCTAATACTTTAACAGATTCAGGTTTAAATATCCAAACTACAAAAGATGACATTCGTGCTGGTCAAGGAGCACCTATTCAATTCAGTTTCTATCATGACCCTTCTGTTGAAATTACTTTAACAGACGTTTTATGGAAACCTGAATATTTAACAGCTCAATTAGGAGCTAACTTCGACAAAGACCCTGTTGATTATGTTACTAAAGAAGTAACTTTCAAAAAAGGTACTGCTAACTTAGAAGATGAAGTATTAGCTTTACCTCTTCCTTGTACTAATGAAGAACAATTCGTTGTTTGGGGTGCAAAGAAAGGTTCTGATGATTGGAAACAAATTTCTTATGACAATGGTACTTTAACTCTAGAAGGTGCTGATGGTGCATATTGTGTTCGTTATTTAGCTGCTGATGCTAGAGCTAAAGTTGCTGAAATTTCTACACAAATTATCCCAGAAGAATTATTCTTAATTATCACAGCTCCTATCTTCGCTGGTGATGCTTGTGCTGCTTCTAAGGGTAAAGCTGCTGGTCATATTACTTTTGAAATTCCTAGATTCCAATTAAATGGTGCACAAGAATTCCAAATGAATATGTCTTCTAACCAAACAATGTCATTAAGTGGTATCGCTTTAGCATCTGAAAGTGTTGAATGTGACGCAGTTGGTGGAAAATTATTACGTATTATCGAAGTTATTACTAATCGTGATTGGAAAGAAGATATTGTTTCTATCATGTCTGATGAAGAATATGAAAAAGTTGGTCTAGTTCCTCACGTTTATGGAATTAAGAAAGATGGTACTACTCAATTAATCGCTAATAAAGAGTTAACTTTTAACCCTGCATTAACAGATGGTGCTTTTACAAGTGCTGGACAAACTACTATTGCTTTAGGAGATATAACAACTGACGTAAATGTAGATAGCGAATAATAAGGAGTGATATTGTGGAGTGTAAATTTTTAGATGGCAATGGGAATTTTTGGTATAATTGTAAATTTACCAAAAGAAGATGTGGCTACCAACGATATTGCCCTGAAAAGAAGCAATATTCTGTGAGCTGCGATAAATGTCCTATTTGTCGAAGTAAAAAAAGTACACAACCTAATCCTGATAAAAAATAGTATTCAGGCCTACGGGCCTGGGTATTATTATTAAGAATATAGATGGGTCTGTACTTTTAATAATGATACTCAGGTAAATAAAGGAGGTATGTATTATGATATTTTTGAATATATGGCCAACAACTGTTGAAGGATGGGTTGGACTTATAATTTTATTTACTACTTTAATAAGTGCTTTAGTAGGATTAATACCTACTTTAATTAAATTAAAGAAAGCATTAAAGAAAATTGCAAAAGACAAAGATTATGCTAAATTATTAAAGATAGCTAAAAAATCAATGGCGACAGCTCAAGCTAGCAATGAGCCAGGAGCTAATAAAAGAGCCATGGTTATTGAAGCAATTAAAGCTGGGGCTAAAGAATTAGAAATTGAGATTGATGAAAATGACATTAATAATCTATGCAATAGTATAGACGACTTAAAACAATTCTTTAACGAAATGAAAGTCGCTGACCAAATACAAAAAAATAAGGAGGATTAATTGTGACTCTAAAAGAATTAATTGCAAAAAACGAAAGAATTCGTAAAGAAAGAGAAGCTGCTTTAGAAGCTAAAAAGAAAGCAGAAGAAGAGAATCAAAAAGAAGAAGCACCTAAAAAAGGTAGAAAACCTAAAAAACGTGCTTATTTAGTAAATGAGGAATTACCTTTTGAAACAGAAGAAGAGGTTGAAAAGGTAGAGGAAGAAAAGGTGGAAAATTTAGAAACTGAAAACGTAGAATTTTAGTTTCCTACCTTCGCTTTGGCGAAGGTTTTTTTACCTATATAGGAGGAGTAATTATGTCTGGAGACCAAAGAGCTGTAAACGACTTAGTTGATATTATTCGTGAGATTATTAAGCAAGAATTATCAACTAGAGACGCAACAATTTTATGCCAGGTTAAAAGGAAAAAAGATGATAATCATTATGACCTTACAATAGTTCCTGATGATTCAAATGTAGTTCGAAATGTGGTTAATATGACAAAGTTTGATTTACAAGAAGGAGACTATGTGTATGTCTACAAAATTAATAATCAATTAAGTAATAGTTTTATCTGCTATAAGATTACTCCTTATTTAGGGGGGTAATTATGGTAATAAAATATGAAAAACATATAAGAGATTATAAATATTTGTTAAGTTTTGATTTAGCTAGTCATAATACTGGCATTTGTTTATGGGATATACAAAATTATAAACCTATAAAAACTTTCATGCTTGTTACAAAGAAATCTGAGAGTTTTGTTTATGATTTGTATAATAATTTAGATAATTTTTTTAAGAAATTAGTAGAAGAAGAAAAAATCGAACTTAAAGATTTATTTGTGTGCAAAGAAGCTATGCCTGCTCAATTACGAGGCGGTTCTTCTACTGTACAAACTTTTATGGCGTTAGCTAAAAGTCACGCTATTTTAGATTTATTTTTACAACAACATAATATTGACGTGTATGATTTTGTTGGCATTTATCCTGCAACCACTCATGCATGCTTAAGAAAAATTTTGCAAGCTGATAGTAAATTTACTATTGACAAAGATACAATTAAAGAGTATATTAAAAGTGAATTCGGGTTAGATGTGTTAAATTATGATGAATCTGATGCTGCTTTTATAGCGGTAACCCTAATTACAAGTAAATGGAACAAGGACATATTAGAAGAAATTAAAGAGGTTAAAAAACATCAAAAGCAATTAAAGTCTCCAAGAGCTATAGCTGATTGTGAATCGACAATAGAGTTTTTGACAAGTTTAACAATTTAATTCTGACACAAAGGAGGGTAGAAATGGGAAGATCTACAGTATATAACAATAACCTAACAACAGATTGGGAAAATGTTAGCGAAGCTAATAAAAAACTTGTTCGAGACTTTATAAGATACTGTAAATCCAGCGATAGAAGCCCGCAAACGATGCACCAATATGAAGAATGGTTGAAGGTGTTCTTTTGTTGGAATTACAAAGAAAATGGTGACCAATTTTATATTAATCTAAAGAAAAGGGATTTTGTGTACTATTTTGGATGGTGTAGAGATTTAGGTATGAGTGCTAATAGAATAGCATCTTTAAAGTCCGTTCTTAGTAGTCTATCTTCAGAAATAGAATTACTATATGAGGATGAATATCCTAATTTCCATAATCAATTAAGAGGTCTTGAAGCAATTAAAATTTCAACAGTTCGACCTAAAACTATTATAGGTGATGAGGAAATGATCAATATTTTACAAAAACTTGTTGAAGCTAAAGAATATCAAACTGCATGTTATTTAGCTTTAGCGTGCGCGTCTGGTAGTAGAAAAGCTGAGTTATTACAAATGAAGCCTACATTCTTTACAAAAGAAGCAGAAGTTTTTGATGGTTATATGTATTGCACTCCAGAAGTAAGAAGTAAAGGAAGTGGCAAGAAAGGAAAACTTATTAAGAAATATGTTATCAAAGAAATATTTAAACCTTTCTTCGATTTATGGATGGAGGAACGTGCAAGATTAGGTATAACAAATTCTTCTCTGTTCGTTACTAAAAAGAATGGAGAATATGTTAGTGCAACTGTTTCCACTGCTAATAGTTTTGCAGCGAAGATTTCTAAGATGTTTAATATTGAATACTATTCACATTCAAGCAGACATTTCTTTTGCACTTATTTAAAAAATTTAAATTTACCTAATGATGCAATAGTTCAAATAGTCGGATGGAGTGAAAATTCAGGTGATAGCATGATAGCTATTTATGACGATACAGATAAAAACTCAAAGATTGAAAAATATTTTGCTGAATTTTTATCTAAGCAGAATAAAGACAAAAAGGAGGAATAAAAAAGGATGGATGAATTAAGAATTAGTGATTATATTATTATGTGTTCTGATTTTGAAAAGAATCCAGATAACACAGAATTAATAAAAGATATAGAGAACTTTATTTCTAAGTTAGAAATTAGAGAATATTTACCTCTAAAACAAAAAGAGCTAATAACTATGGATATTATTACTTCTCTTAGTCCAGATTTCGATGCACCTGGTACAGCAGCCTTTCTAGAAAATGGTAGAGTATCTAAAGGATTATTATCTTACTGTGTAAATTTAATAAATGACTTACCAATTATAAGTTATAACTATTTTACAGTAGATGCTATTTATCAATATGGATTATATGAAGCAGTAATTTCTCGTTGTCGTGATGATTATAATAGATTAATTAAAATGATTGATGATGTTGTTAACGCTTCTAATATTTATAAAATTGTACAAACAGCTTCATTATTTAATGAGGATTCTTATAAAGATTGGCTTGATAGCATGAATCAATTAAAAGACTCTTTAAATTCAGATTCGATTAAAGCTTTAATTGAGATATCTGGATTAGAATCACCAGAGAGTGCAGAGTTTATTAATACTGCAGCTAAAATGGCAATGGACAGTGTAAACAAAGAATTTGATAATGAAAATAGCAAACTTAAAAAAGCTGTTGAGTCTCAAGAAAAAGACGCAGAATCATCAAATAACAAACATGGTGATGACGATGGGGATGGTGTAAGTGCTAACTAAAAGATATTTTATAGTTTCCGATATACACAGTTTTTATACCGAATTTTGTAAAGCTTTAATGGATTCGGGTTTTGACTTACACAATAAAAACCATATTTTATTAGTTTTAGGAGATGTCTTTGATAGAGGACCTGAAACGATAGAATTGTATAAATTTTTAAAATCTATTCCAAAAGATAGATTAATACTTGTTAGAGGAAACCATGAATTGCTGTATTTATCATTGTTAGAGCGTTATTATCCAACTGAGTCTGATTTTAAGAATGGTACTGTATCAACTTTTTGTCAAATAGCTAATATAGACGGGGTTAATAGTGACTATCTTGCTAGTGGTTTATATATACATCATGGAACCTTTTATGATAGAGTTACTATAAAAGACTACTGCCAAGATGCATGGAATAAGGTAATTGATAAAGTTCAAAAATCTGAGATAACTGATTGGGTTCGCAGTGAATGTTGGAAAAATTATTATGAACTTGATAAATATATTTTTACACACGGTTTTATACCTGTGAAAATTAAAGACGGGACATACATTCCTGGCCTTTGTTATCATCTTAATGATACGAAATATTTTAAATATGACCCTGATTGGAGACAAGCAGACTCCTTAGAGTGGGGCGACTCTGTTTGGAGAGAAGGGTGGAAATTCTACAAGAATGGTTTTTTCAAACCAGAAAGTGCTAAAGGTAAAATTTTAGTGGTGGGGCACCAACCAAGTTATTATTGTAGAATATTTTTAGACGGTGTCAAATATAAAAAAGAAGAAAATATAGATTTTGGAATTTACTATTCAAAAGAATTAATCGCCATCGATGCATGCACACAAAAATCTGGAATGTGCAATGTAATGGTTATTGATTCTGTTGAAAAAGAATAGAGAAGGAGAAATAACTATGAATGTAATTAAAAAAGATGGCAAGCAAGTTGCCTTTGATTTAGGGAAAATTAAAAGAGCGGTTATTCGCGCTAATAAAGAAACTCAAGAGTTAACTGAAGAAGATGTTGTTGACGTTGTTAACACAATACATAGTAAACTTTTGAAAATAACAAGAGAGGTGTCTTCAAAAGAAATTCAAAAATTAGTTGAAGATACTTTAATGAGAAAAAAATTTTATGAGACTGCAAGGTCTTATATTGAATACAGATATCAAAAAGAATTAGATAAGAAACAAAATACAACTGATGCTCAAATATTAGCAACAGTTAATTTAGAAAATGAGGAAGTAAAGCAAGAAAATTCTAATAAGAATCCAACATTGGTTTCTACTCAAAGAGACTACATGGCTGGTTTAGTTAGTAAAGATTTAACAAATAGATATTTCCTTCCAAAAGACATACAAGATGCACATAACTCAGGTATTATTCATTTTCACGACTCTGATTATTTTGCCCAGAGAATGCATAATTGTTGCTTATGGAATTTAGAGGACACATTACAAAACGGAACAGTAATAAATGGCGTAAAGATTGATACTCCACGTTCATTTATAACAGCGTGTACAATTGCTACGCAAATTAGCGCTTTAGTTTCATCTTCACAATATGGTGGTCAAACAATATCGCTTACTCATTTAGCACCTTTTGTCGATGTTAGTCGACAAAAAATAAGAGCATCTGTCGAACAAGAACTACGAGAGACTCATATAAAGATGACAAAGACTAAAATTAATAGAATTGTTGAAGAGCGAGTTAAAAAAGAAATAAAAGACGGTATTCAAACAATGCAATATCAAATTTTAACTCTTAATAGTACTAATGGACAATCACCTTTTATTTCATTATTTATGTACTTAAATGAAGCAGAGACTGAACAATGTAAGAGTGATTTAGCATTAATTATTGAAGAAGTTTTAAAACAAAGAATCAAGGGAGTAAAGAACGAAAAAGGAGTATGGATCACTCCAGCGTTCCCTAAATTATTATATGTTCTAGAAGAAGATAATATTCATAAAGATTCTAAATATTATTATTTAACAGAGCTTGCTGCTAAATGTACAGCTAAGAGAATGGTTCCTGATTATATTAGTGAGAAAATCATGAAGCAAAACAAGATTAATGAAAATGGAGAGGGCGATTGCTATCCATGTATGGGATGCAGAAGCTTCCTAACTCCAGATAGATCAATTAGTCTTGGTAACGTAGCTAACGCTTTAAATTATAAAGAAGGCAAAGCTAAATACTATGGCCGTTTCAATCAAGGAGTCGTTACAATTAATTTAGTAGACTTAGCATGCTCATCAAAGAAAGATATGGATAAATTCTGGCAAATTTTTGATGATAGAGCTGAGCTATGTCATAGAGCATTAAGAATTAGACATGAAAGATTAAGAGGGACTCCTTCCGATGTTGCTCCTATTTTATGGCAACATGGAGCATTGGCTAGACTTGAGAAAGGTGAAACCATCGATAAGCTATTATATAATGGTTATTCAACAATTTCTTTAGGATATGCTGGTCTTTGGGAATGTGTATATTATATGACAGGTAAAAAGTTAACTGAACCTGAAGGTAAAGATTTCGGTTTAAAGGTTATGCAAAAGTTAAATGAATACACAAATAAATGGAAAGCTGAAGAGAATATTGACTATTCTGTTTATGGCACTCCGATTGAGAGTACAACTTATAAATTTGCAAAATGTTTACAAGAACGTTTCGGTATTATAGAAGGCGTAACTGATAAAAATTATATTACTAACAGTTATCATGTCAAAGTTACGGAACCTATAAATGCTTTTAATAAATTAAAATTGGAATCTGAATTCCAAAGATTAAGCCCTGGTGGAGCAATTAGTTATATTGAAACACCTAATCTACAAAATAATATTGAAGCAATAATTTCTGTTATTCAGTTTATTTATGATAATATTATGTATGCTGAATTAAATACTAAATCAGATTATTGTCAATGTTGCGGATATGACGGAGAAATTCCTATTGTAGAAGACGAAAACTATAAATTATTTTTCAAATGTCCAGTTTGTGGAAATCAAGATAGAACAAAAATGAATATAGCTCGTAGAGTTTGTGGTTATATTTCAACTAATGAATTTAATCAAGGTAGAACTCAAGAAATTAAAGAAAGGGTGTTACATTTATAATGAACTACGGAAATATAAAAATATGTGATGTTGCTAATGGCCCAGGCGTTAGGGTTTCCCTATTTGTTTCTGGATGCAGACATCATTGTAAAAATTGTTTTAATCAAGAAACATGGGATTTCTTATTTGGTAAGCCTTTTACAGACGAGACACTTAATTATATTATAAAAGAGTTAAGTAATGATTATATTGCTGGTTTTAGCTTATTAGGTGGAGAACCTTTTGAGCCAGAAAATCAAAGAGCTTTGGCTCCTATCTTAGCAATCATAAAGAATAAATTTCCAAATAAACCTATCTGGTGTTGGACGGGCTGGAATTTAGATAAAGAATTATCTGTTGGTGGAAGTAAATACACACAATTCACAGATAAAATGTTACAAAATATAGATGTTCTAGTGGACGGACCTTTTATAGAAGAATTAAAAGATATTAAATTAAATTTTAGGGGTTCGAGCAATCAAAGAATCATCGATGTAAAATCATCTAGAGAGAAAAGAAAAATCATCACTCTAGATTACTAAATAAAATGACAGTTTTATGCGCGCAAAAAATGCGCGCATTTTTGCATGCATTTTTTAATATGTTACAAAAAATATTAAAGCAAAATAGTCGCCATTGTCTTTGATATTTTTCATGTAGATATAAATGAAGATATAGAGACATAAGGAATTTAGGACTTAAACGAATCTTATATAATTTTATATAGGTGTGTAAAAAAATTGTAATATGGAGGATGGCATATGGCAAAAGTTTTAACTATAGTTTCAACGGGCGCCAAAACCGCAGTGACGGGAGTTAGAGGAGTTAAGGGAGCCGCCGAAACACAATACAGAGACGGCTACGTAAACATCACTCCTGAAAACATTGGTTTTACGATCGTTGAAGTTGAGAACAGTAGTGGCACATTAAGTGCTGAAGAATTAAAGGTGTTAAAGGATAATTTATATAATTATATAGGATATAGTCCCGATGGCATAAAACGTTATATTTTTAAATTAACATCAGTATCTCCAACAAAACTACAATATAGCGTTGTTAAAGAAGATTTAACTGGAATCATGGTGATATCAGTAAATCCAGTTACAGGAGATTATCTATATAGTTATGAAGAGTCTCACACTGAAACTCAAATTGAGACAATTACTGAAAATGTTGAAGAAATATCACAAACAGTTGATGACATGCAAGCAGAAATTGACTCATTAACTATGAATGGAGGTGAGATTGTATAATGGCTAATGTTATTACAAGCATACAGTTTAAAAGAGGTAATAAGGAAACTCTTAACGCTAGATTAGTTGAGGGCGACTTAGGTATACCCCTAAGAGGAGAACCTATTTGGGAAATAGATACGAATAGAATTAAAATAGGAAATGGGGTTGACTCTTATGCTAACCTAGATTATTTTTCTGGAGATACAATCGATAACCTTGTTTTAGAAGGGTATTATGATCAAACTACTGGTTATTTCTACGACAAACCCGCTGAGTATGTTGACAGAGAAAGATTACCAGAGTGGACAGATAGACTCTATAGAGATATGGAGACCAATGATGTATATTATTTTAAAGCTTTAGGTAGATTTACAAAATTATCTACTTCTACGAAACTTTATAATACAAGTGGTCAAAATACAGACGGAGCTATGACACAAAAAGCTGTTACAGACGGTATAAATGATATAAACTTTAACTTAGACAGTGGAGATACAGAATGTCTAATTTTAAAGAAACCGTGGTAATTTTTGTGTATTAAAAAATTTTTTGATGGAGGTTTTATATTATGGCTAATAAATATATAGCAAAGATTAAAATTGGTGCTGAGTATTACTATTTAAAAGATGATGAAGCAAGAGCAATATTAGATACTTTAGGTACCGCAGCAAAACTAGACGCAGATACTAACATTACAGATGATGCTACTGGCGTTGCTAAAACAGCCGCTATTAAGGCATATGTTGATGACGCTGTAAAAGTTGGTATTCAAATTGAAAAAGTTGACGAGCTTCCTACAGCTAGTGCTGATACTAAAGGTAAAATTTATATTGTAGCACAATCTGGTGGTGCAACTGGTGATTATTTTAATGAATATATTACAATAGAAAATCCTGCTGGTACATTTACATGGGAGTTAATTGGAGATACTAGAATAGATTTATCTAATTACTATACTAAAACAGAAGTAAATAATATGTTTGATGCTTTAGGTGCTATGGCAGAGGCAGATACTGCAAGTGGTGAAGGTAAGATAGATACTGTTGATTCTGCAACATTTACAAATGGTACTGTTAGCGCTTCAGCAACTTATACTCCTGCTGGTAGCGTTTCAATTACACCTGTTGAAGATACAGTTCAAGTAGCTAAAACTACTGGTTCAGTTACAGCTGGTACTGCCCCTACATTTACTGAAGGAACATTTACACCAAATACACCTACTGCTATTGATACAACTAAATTTAGTGGTGGTTCAAAAGCAGCAGATACTTTTGCAGCTGGTACATTACCTTCTAAAGCAGCAGATACATTTAGCGCAGGTGCTGTAACTACTATTGATACAACTAAATTTAACGGTGGCTCTTTAGCTAACCCTACTAAATCTGCTTTTGCAACTGCAGGTATTACTGCTACTGTTGGTACAGGAACTGATGCTGAAACATTAATTTTTGGAGACGCTTCTACTGCTCAAGCAGTTACTGAACAAGGAACTTATACTCCAGCTTCTTTAGCACAAGGATTCTATAATGAAGGTACAGCTCCTTCATTTACAGAAGGTGCTTTTAGTGCTGGTACTTTACCATCATTTACAGAAGGGGCTTATACTCCTGCAGCAATTCAAGCTGGTTTCTATACTCCAGGTACAGCTGCTTCAAAAACTAATGACACTTTCAATGCCGGAGCAGTTACAGAAGTTACATTACCTACATTTGAAGATGCTACAATAGTAACTGGAGCTACAGCAGCATTTACTGGTACTGAAGCTACTATTAGTTCTACTGGTACAGCTACTGGTGCTGTTGACTTAACTAAGACAGAGAAAACAATTAACGTTACAGTTCACCCAGACGCTAAAGAATAATTAATTAAAAGGGGGTCCTCAAATTGGCAGAAGTAAAATTTATTTCAAAAATCCAGTTAAGTGATGGATCTACCTATATAATAAAAGATCCAAATGCCTTGAAGACTTCTGGAGGCAAGATAACTGGGGATTTAGAAGTCGACGGAAAAATTAAAGCAAATAATTTGTATATTATCTCTATTGTAACCATGCTTGATACTCCTACTAATGTTCTAGTACAAGATGAAAGCACAGGGGAAATAAAAAAGAGAAATACAGATAATTTACTACAAGATATCGGAGGTTACTCTTGCACAGAGAGTGACCTCGCTCAAGGTATCTTAACTTTAAAATTAGGAAAATAAAAATAAAAGGAGAGAAAAACAATGGCAAACATAAAACAAGTTAAAATTGGCTCTACCCCTTATGACGTTGAGGCTTTACATTTTATCACAGGCTCATTAGATACGCCTGCACAATGGAAGACTTATATTGATAATTTGGTTGGTCAGGGATTACAAATTGTTATAGATGACCCAGCTACGAGTGGCCAAGAACCTAAAACAGCGGCAAGTGCTAGTACAATGGGTAAATTATATATGGTTCAATTCAGTGGTCAAACTGAGTCTGGTACATATACTGAATTCGTTACAGTAGATAAAGGCTCAAGTGCAGACCCAAGATATGTTTGGGAGAAAATTGGTACAACTGCTGCAGACTTAACTGAGTATTTAAAGAAGGGCGTTACTTATACAGGAGCAGCATTATCTGCTGGTAGCCATGCTCATACAGTTGCAGTACCTACTGTATCTGTTGATACTACAAAGAAATTAGGCGCTTCTGCCACTGGTACTGCTGTAGCTGCTAATGGAACAGCTAATGCCGTTACATCATATCCTGGAGCAACAAGCAAACTAGTTACAACTACTATTACAGGAGTTTCTGGAAGTGCTACTGCTTCAAAAGCAACAGCAGGAACAGCTTTTAACGCTGTTAAGAGTGTTAGCATTTCTAGTGGAACAGAAAGTGGTACAGGCAAGGTAGCATATATTTCTGCAGTGGCAGCCCCTACTTTAGGCGGAACTACAAATTTTAATACAGATGCTATCAAAGATGTAACCTTATCTGCTAGTGATACTTCTACTGATGGTCCAGTTTATGTTTCTGGAGTATCAGGTTCATTTAACACAGACGCTATTAAGAATGTTAAATTATCAGGATCAGCTTCTACTTCTACTGGAGCAGTCACATATGTTGAAGCAATTAGTGGTTCTGCTCCAACATTAACAGGAACTAAAACTTTCGCTACTAGCGGTATGACTGCGTCTGTTAGTGATGGTGTATTAACTTTTACAACAGCTGGAACTGGAACAGTTGGAATCTCAGGTGGTTCATATAGCTCAACTACTAAGTATTTAACTGGCTCTGGAGATGCTGCAACAAAAGCTTCTGTAGGCTCAACTACAAAATATATGAAGCATGCTAATACTGCAGCTACAAAAGCTAGTGTTACTATTTCTGGTGGAACTGGTACTACTCAATATTTAACAGTCTCAGCTCCTACTCAATCTGTTACACCTTATACATTTACTGATGTAACCGTTCCACAAGCTGCTGCATCTGCAACTACAGTTGCAACAGGTTCTTTAAATGCAACTGCTTCTGGAGCAACTGTAATGACTGGTTTAGGTACAGCAACTACTGCTGCTGTTTTAACTGGAGTAAAAGTTACTGCTAACCCTACTATTACAATTACAGAATCTACATCAAATACAGGTCCTGTAAACGAACATACTACAGTTACTAGTAATTCAGTTTCTACAAGTACTGATGGAGCTCATGCTCACGACGTTAAGGTTAACGCTTAATAAAATTTTTAATTATAATACCTCATTTTATGGGGTATTTTTTTGAGTCTTGTAGAGTACCTTGCGAAAGTTTGATTCTTTCGGAGACTCGCCAAGAATACAATAATAGTTTGGAAAGTATGGGGAGATAGCGCTCCTCATACATATACAAGCTAAACAATAAAAATAAATTAAAGGAGTTGAAATAAATGAGTCTAATAAATAAGATTACTTTTGGAACTACAAATTATAATATTGCAGATTCAGCATATTATACTTGTACTACCGCAGCAGCAACCGCCAACAAGAGTATTTCTGGTTTATCAACCGCTGAAATTATTGATGGTTTATCTATTAAAGTAAAATTTACTTATGGTAACACTGTTGCAAATCCCAAGTTATATGTAGGGTCAACTGGTTATACTATTTACAAATATGGGACAACTGCTCCTGGAACCACAGGTAATACGTCTTGGTATGACGGCGAAGTAGTTGAGTTTACTTTTGTTACAAGTGGTTCAACTTTTGTTGCCATGATGACTGGAGGAGCTAGTAATTTCTCTGGATCATATAATGACTTAACAAATAAACCTACAATCCCAACAGTTAATAATGCGACATTAACAATTCAAAAAAATGGAACTACTGTTAATACTTTTACAGCAAATGCTAGTAGTAATGTTACTGCAAACATCACAGTTCCTACAAAAACAAGCGATTTAACAAATGATAGTGGTTTTATTACATCATACAACAATCAAACCGTAAAAGGAAATGGCACAGCTTTTGGTGCTAATGCTGCTGTTAATATTGTTGGCGATGGCGCTACTACAGTTACAGCCGATACTGCTAACAACAAAATAACAATCAGTTCAACAGATACTAATACTACTTATACTAATGGAACTGGATTATCATTATCTGGTACAACATTTAGTGTTAGTCAAGCTAATGCAAGTACAATTTTAAACTTATTATCTACTGGTGATTCAGATCCACAAGATAATGACTGGTATATTTCTCAATATGCTGGCGGTGGAAGTACAACAACTACATTCCATAGACGTCCAGTTAGCAAATTATATAATTATATAAAAGGTAAAACAGATACATTATATTTAGGTAAATCTGCAACAGCTGCTGATTCTAGCAAATTAAATGGGCAAGCAGCTAGCTATTATTTAAATTATAGCAATTTAACTAATAAACCTACAATTCCTGCAACAAATGTTATACCTGCGACTACGACAGCTAATAAAATATTAGTATCTACAACAACAAGTGGAACTGCAAAATGGTCTGATTTTAGCTCTGGGGGTTTCTTAAAAACAAATGCTTCCGGCGTTATTAGTGTTGATACAAGTTCGTATTTAACCATAAATCAAACAGCATCGAATTCAGCTAAGTTAAACGGGCAAGAAGCGTCTTATTATGCTAAAGCAACTGATATTCCTACAGTTAATAATGGTACTTTAACTATTCAAGGAAACGGAACAGCTGCTTCTACTTTTACTGCTAATCAAAGTGGTAATACAACCTTAAATATTAAAGGTAGTGGTGGAACAACAGTTACAAAGAGTGCTAATAATGAAATAACTATTTCAACAGGCACAATACCTACAAGTACATCTCAGTTAACAAACGATAGATTTGTTAGATACGATACAGCGTCTCAAGGATTAACCGATACACAAAAATCTAATGCAAGAACTAATATTAATGCAGATGAGAAAGATACAATAATTACTTTAGAATTTGCTTCTACTACTGCTGATTACGGAGATATCCCAACAACTTATTGGCAAAAATTATCAACCGAAGATGGAAAATTACATACAATATTATATAATTCTCGTAATGATTGTTATTATAGATTTGTAGGTAATGGTAAAGGTAGGTATGATGGACAACTTATATTTGGATTAGATAGATATACTACTCCTGGAGTGGATGCTTATGAAGACCCAGAAACAACCACAAATTATAATATAGTTACGGTTAACGCTCCATCTGGTTCTACTCCGGAGACACTTGGATTCTATATTCGTAAAGTAACTCCAAGTGAGAATCAAATGATAGGTATTAATGATGATACATTCCCAGCTTCAGGTATTGTTTACTTAGAAGATGGTGATGGTATATCATTAACTGTAGAGTCAAAAGGAGGTTGGACAAGCGAAGTTAAAGTTAATTGCTCTTATACATCTGAAACTGCTTCTTCTGGCGGAACTGATTTATCTTTAGTAACAACAGGTGAAAAATATACTTGGAATAATAAGCAATCCCAATTAGCAAAAAAAGGTTCTACAACAAAGCCTATTTATACAAGTGCAGCAGGAACTATTGCAGAATGTTCTACATATGCAGGAGGAACAGCTGTTACTTTAAACGGCTCTTCTAAGGCTGCAAGTACAGCTTCATTCTACGCTCCAACAAGTGCTATCTCTACAAATACAGGTAAAAGATATTTATTGGGTTCTTCTAGTACAACGTCTATGGCAACAACTAACACTAATGCTAATTGTTACATGCAAAACGGTGTATTATATAGTAACGGAGCTGCTGTGTCTACAGTACATATTCATCGTATTCACATGGCTCTTATTGAGGATAATGAGGATGATACACAGATAGACTGGGCAGACTTCCAAATTCCTTCTACGTCAAACACAGCTTTTACCACTCTTTCAGATCTTACCACTGCTCTTAGAGCAATTGGAGCTAATTTCCAATATCCACTTCCATGTATGTTGACTAAAGCACAGGGTTACTATGGAACTGGTTTTAGAGGATATGCTGTGTGCTATACTACTATTTCTGGTGGTTATACTATTGAATTTATGGATCAAGAAAGAAACACAAGAAGTTTATCTTATTATGGTGGTCCTACTAGTTATTCTATTGAAGATAATGTAATTTAAATTTATGTAGAAAAGTGCTTCGGCACTTTCTACTATATGAGTCTCGTGGAATACGTGACATGAGTTTGACTCTCGTGGAGACTCACTATAATATGTAATATGGAGGTATAAAATATGGCAAATTTTAATTTGAATACACATATTGTCCCTTTCTTTGACTCTGTGAAAGAACCTTTA
>Ga0326511_10001604_pt1 | contig 18675 bp, 35 predicted proteins | sample 0_2496_0518_D_FD_203701 | JGI IMG/M metagenome (GOLD analysis project Ga0326511, IMG submission 203701) | Bovine rumen microbial communities from UC Davis, California, United States - 0_2496_0518 | ecosystem: Host-associated > Mammals > Digestive system > Stomach > Rumen | place: USA... | reverse complement strand
TTGTGTGCAGGGTCAGGTTTTGGCATTGTATCACCACACTTTCAAAAGCACCTCAAAAACCGCCCTTTTTAGATGTTCTTCAATTAGGGTATATAATTATACCTCTAAGCCATCAGAACCGCCATCAGCGTTATCCTGTGTGCTGCTGAACTGCGCTATCTGTTCGGCTGCTTTTTCTTTCATGATTTCTTCGATACGTTCTCCCGAACCGTTGAGAATTGCCAGTCTCTTTGTGGTTTCGGTATCGCCTAAGTACGGAGCAGACACGACAGCATTCTGAATAGCTTCTGTTGCATTGATAGTCTCATAGTATTCAACTGTAAAGCGTTCACGCTCGGTAACTCCTGCGATTTTAAGGATTCCACGAAGAAACTTGAATACTCTGGATTCCATCATAGCAGAATAGTTTCTCTGCTTGCTGTATGCCGCCGCTATCGCTGTTGCTGTGAGGTTGCCTGCTTCTAAGGTTTCATGATTCACGCCGCAGAGATTATCAAAGATTATCTGCTTTATGCGGTTATATGCCGCATTGTTAGCTTCAAACGGTACTGTTATCTGATGCGGTTCAGCACTTCCATCATCATCAACATGGATAACGTGTGATTTAATCAGATTCACTATAAAATTAGCATCTGCAATATCATCCATGCCACCATAGTTCTTCAATACCCAGTACACTAATTCGGCCTGTGAAACGTTGTTGACAAGCTGTGAAGCCATGAGGTCAAGTGCAGCTAAGTCCTCACGTACACCGACAATCATTGATTCGTTGTTGATGTTATAAAGCGGATAGATCGGGATTTCCGTTGATTCATCAGATGTGCTGTATACTCCTTCAACATCGTTCCATGTTGCTGAATAGCTATAAGGTTCTTTCTTCTTGCTGATTTTCATAGCTTCGGATTCTTCCTGTATGTATTCAGTACATCCGTCTGGTTCAAAGAGAGACACACAAAGCGGTTTATCTGTATCTATCTGTGTAAAATAGATATAGTCTTTCGGTCTGCCTGTGTAATCGTCAAGAATCGGGATAGTGTTCAAGAATTTGAGATTCAAGACCGTTTTTTCTCCGTCTGATTCTCCGTAATAGCCGTATGAAGCACCGCATATAAGAGCATCGGTATAGATTTCTTTAAGCGTATCATCGAAATCCTCACCGAGTAAAGCCTTGTTATCCTCGTTGTTGAATCCTATGCCATTTGTAAGCAGATGTGCACAGGATTCATTGAGGATATTCGGGAAATAGCAACATCTCAGCTTTGCGTTCGGGCTTATCAAGTCCTGATGTGCTATGCCTTTCATATCATAGATAACCTTTTCAACTGCTTCAATATCGGGATTCTCTTTGCGGTAATACTTCATTGCTATGTCAGCCGTCTTGTATGCATCGGACCGTTTAAAATCGTTTATAGCCTGCTCAATAAAGGCTATACGTTTTGTATCATCATCACCGCATTTGAGTAAATCGTTATGTGTAAGCGTTTCAAACACCCTCTTTCATATAATCCCCATATTATCACAAAATGGCTTGATGCTGTGTCTTTTCCTTTGCCAATCCTGTTGTTGCCACGAAATACCTGATATTGTCCATAGCGTGATCGTTAACTTTTACAGGTCTGTCCTCTGCTTCTGTATCATCCCATACATAGCCGCCGAATTCTTCAATAGTTCGCTTGCATACAGGCGATACCTTAATCAAGCCTTTTTTCAATGCTACTGCTGTATCTCTGATACCATCGGAAACGTCATTTTTTGCCTTTTTTACCCTGTATCGTGATTTCTTTCGGAGCAGGGTTATAAAAGATGCTGCTGACGGGTCAATCACCGTGTATACAGTTCCTGTCACACCATGCTCATCAAGAAACTTGTCAAGTTCGTCTCCGTATTCGGTATCTGTTTTCTGCACACCTGTTTCACGTCCAGAATAATAATACTCATCCACGATATACCACACTTTGCCGTATTTGCCCCATAGCGACACAGAAAAAGCGTTCTGTGTACCGTAATCGATAGATATGCAGTATCTCTCTGCTTTGCCCTCAGGCGGCTTTTCAATGGCTTCTTTGTACATCGGGTAGATGATACCTTCTGCAAGCACCCATAAGCCGAGGATGTATCTGTCATAAAATACCCCTGCAAAGTTATTTTCATACATCTGCAAGGTTTTTTCTGATAATGACGGATTGTCACGCATTTGGAAGTGCAGATATAAAGCATTGCGTTCCTTGTGACGTTTTATCCAATCGAGATAGAACCAATGTGTAGGAGAACCGGGATTGCAACTGAACCATAGCTTTGCACCGTCTACTGAGCATCGTGATATAGCCTGATGTACAAAGCTTTGTGGCATAAGCACAACCTCATCAAGGAGAACCCCTGCGAGTGTTCGACCTTGTATCAGCGTAAAAGAACTTTCGTCTTTACCGCCAAACACTTCAAAAATATTTCGGACTGGACCTCTTGTGACTTCAAGTATCTTATCCTGAGAATGCCACTTGATGTTATACCGCTTCTGTGCATAACTCATACCCATATACGGAACAACTATGTTCTGCTTTGCTGAGCCTACTGTTTTAGCACAAATGCCGAAACGCTGTCCTGAGAAGTTACGCATCGCCCAGTCAATAAAAGCAACCATCATAATTGATGTTTTACCGCTTCTGACTGCTCCATCACAGATAATTGCATCATAGTCCGAGTAAGGAAATGCAAGTATCTTTTTCTGCTTATCACTAATCATCGCTTTCTAAGTCCTCAGCCATTGCTTCAAGGGACTGACTAAGAGCATCCTGTTTTACATCATCATCAGCAAACCTTGAAACTTCTTGTTTGTTTGTATATCCGTATTTCGACATCCATAGTCCTGAAAGCTGTGTCGGGATAGTTCCTTGTTCAAATTTTCTTCGGGCATCAATCTCACATTCTTCCTTCATATATGTAACGATGTCCGAAAATTTCTTATCCTCGCCGTATATTTCGTAAAACGTAGAACGTGCAACGCCTATATATATGCAAAATCCCTCAATAGTGTAAGTAATAGGTTTTTTTAGTTCAACCGAGACAAAAGCCCCTTTGCTTGAACTAAATTCATGACATATTGCAGTTTTATTATCACAATACTCCTTAAATTCTTCCCATTTTGTAGCTAATTCTTTCGGAGTTTTTATCTTTCTCGGTCTTGCCATATCATCACCTACTTTCATTATCACCGTCTAAAATGCGTTCTAACCGCTTGTATTTTTGATAGGGTAATTATACCACCCTGTTGTCTGACGTGCCGTGTGCGTTAATCTGGTGCGTGTATATACAGAAAAAGCCACAGTATTGCTGTGACTTAATCTGCGCATCTTACCGCAAGGAGGTTATTACCTGTCCGTATTGCCTGTACACAAGGCACGTTGTAAAAATCCACATATTTTGAAATTGCTGTTCGTGCCTTTATGGTGCTTGATCTAAGTCACTACCTCATATCAAACATAAAGAGGGGATAGAGGGAGCGAGACACCGCTCCCCACAGTAAGAAAGGACATACAAGAACATCAAATCATGTGTAGAACAAAAGAATGAAAGGAAATCATTCCGAAAAGATGTGCGGAATTGCGGTAAAGGCATAGCCGCTCAAAGCATCAGCACATTACCGCATCCCTTACACGTATTATAGCACATTTTCGGGTCAATTTCAACATCATAATGATGTAATAACCACATCATTTTTGCATTTTACGCCCCATCTTCCCAATCTGGATAAACCAGATCTTTCATATCACAGCTGAGGTATTCAGCGATCAGCCACAAATGCTCTTTGCTGATAGATTCACGCCTGTTCTTGTTGTCCTGAAACGTATAAAACGAGAATCCGCACTCTTTGGCAAGCTGTTTATATGTCTTTATCCCATTCTTGTGCATCTGCTGTCTCAGTTTGCCAATATCAAGTTTAATTTTCATATCCTGTCACCGTGTCTATGCTCGTTCCCTTGCCGACAGTCTCACAGCTTACTGTGCAAATCATTGTCAGCAGTGCGGCTATGATAAATATGATCTTCTTCATTCTTCCTGCTCCTCTCCGTAAAGTATGTAATCAGCTGATACATCAAGAGCCTTGCAAAGCTTTGAGAAATAGTAAATGCTCATATATCGCTTGCCTTCTTCCCAATTGCTTATGCTGCAATGTGTCGTTCCGACTTTATCAGCTAAATCATACTGTGTCAGTTTCTTACTCTTGCGTATTTTCTTGATTCGTTCCCCGATAGATTCAACGCTTGTCATTCTCGCTGTTCTCCATCTTCATGAGATAATCTTCATAGAATTCAGCCTTTGCTATATCTTCATCGGCTGACGATGTAGCTTTCTTTCCTGCCCTGAATCTGTACTTGTATGCGTTACATCTGCAAAAGCCCTTGACAGCTTCATCTCCGAACATTGCTCTCATTACTTCGATGCATTCATGTTTTCCCTGATAGTGTGAGGGATGAATTACGTTATTCATTGCTTTACTCCTTTTAGTTTTGATAGTGGAAGTCTCCGATATCAACGGTAACTTCCCCGCCTGTTACGCTTACACCCGGGATATCATTAACTCGCTCACAGTGTGCTAACACTATCAGTGCCGCTATCACTGCTACGAATATGACTATTCCCGAGGGCTTGTTATCCTTTTTCATGTGCATCTTCCTCGCTGTTGCCATGCCGTTTAGCCTTGATTTTTTCGACCTTCTGAGCGAATAACTCGTTTTCAAGTTCATCCGTCTCTTTTGCCGACTGCGCAAGGGAGAACATGACAAGAACTGTCATAATTGCACCGCCGATAAGCACTCCGATTACAAATTCCATTCTATCACTCCTTTACTCAAATTCACCGTCTATATCATCAACGGTATTTCTTGCCTGATTCTCTAAGACAACGATTCTTCTTTTCAACTGCTCGTTCTGCTGTTTCAGTTCGCAGGCGGCTTTCATGCCCTCGTTGAATCCTGTGAGATATCCCTGTCTGAAAGCCTGCTCACATTCGTCCTTGATTTTCAGTGCTGTTTCAACTGCTGCTTTTGCAAGCGGATGTTCTTCTTTCGGAAGGTCTGTGCGGATAAGCTTCGCATAGCTTTCAACTTCATCTTTCGTGCCACACATTGGGCATATCATACGCCCTTCGGGGATGATACTTCCACACACTACGCAAAGGTTATCGGGGGTTCTTACTATCATTTTCTTTCACTCTCCTCATTTAACCATTTTTGTATGCATTCCATGCAAGTGGATAGCATACAGCACTTATCATCTGGACACGTATATTCTTTTGCTGTCAAGGCTTCAATAACGCACTGGCATAAGCCTGAGCCTATAGCCGCCTGTAAGCCTATCAGCAAATCATACTCATTAACTCTCAGTATGTAGCGTTCACGGTTCGTCATTTGGTTCTCCTATCAGGTTTAAGGCTTCGTCTTCATGTTTCCAATGGCAGTGGTTATCCTGACTGCAACAACATTCATCACAGTACGCTTCATAACAATCAACATAAAAATTTATATCCTTCACTGCCATTTTCAGAAGTCTCTTTGCTTCTTTAAGCTCCGTCAACCATTCGGCAAGCTGTCTGTGTTCTGCGGCGCACTCTCGACAGTCTGTAGCGTACTTATCTATTGCACTTCCTATCAACTGTCTGCCTATCTTATCGGCTTGCGTTTCATTCTGCTCTGCCACTTCCAAAGCGTGAGAAATTGCTTCATCAATCGTCATTTTCAGCCCCTCCTGTTCCTTTTGATTTTAACCCCTCTGTACCGCCTTTCTATTTCCTCAACAATAGCAAAGTTCACTATTTCGGGATGTGTTTGTCCTGTTGGTTCGTACCAATCCTCACCGAGAAAATAATCGCATAACTCGTTCAATGCTTCTTGTGCAGTCATAGATGGTAGCGGTTTGCTGTAATTATCATTTTCACACGTAAAACCACAAACATCTTCTATCAGATGTTTATAATCAAGTTTCTTTCTCATTCCGCATCACCGTCCTTTGGGGGTTCGGGAAGGGGCATCCAGTGAGTAACAACTCCTGTTCCGATATTGAACTCACCACAAATATCAAACATCATTCCGTCACCTTCTAATTTTGCGACCTGAATTTCGTCTCCGTCCCACTTTGGATAGTATATCAATACGCTCTTTCCAATTTCGGGTAATCTATCCTTAATACTTATCCACTGATTAACAGGCTGTACGTCTGCGGCTTTTATTGCTGATATATTATGTATTGCGTTTATCAACGCTCTACGCTGTCCACGCTCGAACATCAAAGCCTCAGCACCGCCTCCGCCTAATGAATCTAAATATCCGTTGAGATAGTCTATAACTTCATGCTTGCTTATATACTCATCCTTTTTATCGTTCTCCCATCCTGTAACTTTTATAGCTCTTACTTTATCGTCCTGATAAATAACATCTGTCTCAAATTCAGATTCATCTTTGATGCGCTGTATCTGCCTATCAAGCTTTTTGTTCATTATCTGCTCAATACGGTCTGCTCCACAGATAAGCTTCATCTGCTCAACCATAATAGCGATATCGGCTATTTCTTCCAAGCAGTTCTGATACGCTCCGTCAACGTTTCTGCGGAGTTTATTTCTTGCCTGTACGAACTCTCCGCATTCCTCACAAAGCATATCCATCTGCGATTCATAGCCGTAATAATCAGCTATCTTCTTTATACGTTCGTCCATTCCGTTCACCCCTTCTTCTTCTCCGTGCTGAGTAGTATCAGCACGAAAGCAATCATCAGTATTAATACTATGTTCTTATCTGCCTGAAACTGATCTCCGCAGACTATGAATATCACAAGTCCGAGGATTCCGATTGTCCATTTGTTCATATCCTCACCGCCTTATCTTGTACCGCTTGCAGTAATCGTCAAGCGTTTCCATTTTGACATTGATTCTGTCAAAGTCAAGGTCATACTTCTCAGCATATTCTGCCATCATTTCGTTTGAACACATCTGCTGTCCGAATATCTCAGGCATTTCCAGAACCATGAGTAAATCGTTGAAGAAACGCTGTATATAACGCTTTGTGTATCTGCGCTTTTCGCAGACTGCTATCATAGCGGTTATTGCCTGCTTCATCATGTCATTCATCACAGCTTCATACAGCTGATACTGGAATAGTGCGTTCTGTAATTCCTGTTCTTTTCGGAAGTCTTTAAGTCCTCGGCTTTTCATACAGCTTACTCCTCATATACTTGTCAAATTCCGATGCTTCCGCAGTAATCATGTATACGTCATTGCCTGTCTCTTCAACATGAGATAAGGACATTGTAACAGCCTTTGACGATGTTCCGTGTATGCCTTTGGTGTATCTGATAAGTGATTGATTGTCTTTATCCTCTTTCATGGTTGTTGTTCCGATAACTGCGTATTCGCTTATCAGTTCCTTCACCTTGTCAATACTCGTTGTGACTGTATATCCCGATGCTCTGAATTCAACTGTCTGCTTTGTGGTATCAACTTCAATCGTTGCAATTGTCGGTCTCATGCCTGTTGCATCAAAGATGAAGCATCCTGTCCTGAATATCTTACTCATGTTTACTTCTCCTCAAATTTCCTATCTGAATTTGTGAATGCTATCACCGTGCAGATTACTCCGCAGGCGAAGCCGATTAGTGTGTAGGTTAGCATTTGGAATCACCATCCTTTTCTTTCTCCATCTGTTTATAAGCAAAATTGTTCCATTCTGATGCAATTCTCTCAAACGATTCCCATTCAAAATCGGGATCTGCTTCTATTTCTCCATAGTACGTAAGGAACAATTGAAGCTGATGTATGAGAGTAATGTTTCTGCCGAGGTCAATTCCTGATAATATGCGTGTGTAAGTTACAAGTGTAGGCTTTTCTATTTTCCCTATCATATCATCGTTGCCCTCAAGCTGAGGAGCAGGATACTGTGCTAACTGGTCAGCAATTCCCACAAGAACCGCCGCCATGTTTGCATAAAACATAGCACATCCGGATAAATCTATTTCAGCTATTTTTTTCAGTACTTCTTTAACTTTCAATTCAACACATCCTTTCAATATCTCGCCCAGAGTTCGACACCGCAGGCTCTTGCTAATTTCTCAGCGTTCTTTGTAAACGTACTGTTCGTTGCGACTGCCGCTCTCGTTGCATGATAGTAACGCTTTGCGGCATATATCTCCTGTACTGCTTGTACTCCGACTTTGCCCTTATAATTTTTACACTGGACAACGATTCTGCCGAAGGGGAAACACATAGCTGATACGTCACATCCATAATCTGAGGACTGACCTCGCACCCTTATCATGAAGAATCCGTGAAACCTCATCTTCCATGCAACGTGATGTTCATAGCGGTCACCCTTCTTCTTTGTATTCTTCCGTCTCATTTTTCCAGTGCCTTTATGTCATTGATAAGCTTGCGGATAATAGCCGCTTCTTCATCGTACTTTTTTAGCTTTGGATTCTCTGACAGTGTGAGGATTTCGGCTATCGTCATACCCTTTTTATCCTCTATTGATACCTCGCTGATGCCGAGCGCAAGTGCAACGGCAGCTGTGTTATATTTCCTTAACATGATATTCTCCTTTTCAAATCATCGAGTTCTCGTTGTAGTTCTGAGATGTACTGTTTCTGTACCTCGATGTCCTTGCGGTACACATCCAGTATTGACCTCACTTCTTTGAATGTTCGCTTTCGCCTTTTCTTAAATTCACCCTGTCGGAATACTCCGTTTTCCTTTTCGACTTTTGCCGCACAGTCAGAACAGTATTTCTGCCGTATCAGCTTGTAAAATGATTCTGAGTATTCATCCCCGAGCCGCTTTCCGCAGATGCAACAATGTGCTGTTAACACTCCGTCAACACGGCTAAGAGCAGGGTTTTTGTATTTTGCCATTCGCTCACTCCCCTCTTTTCGGTTATACTTTTCGTTATCGTTATCGTTTTACCTAAATCTTTGATGGATTTTAAAAAAATAAGCAGGGGACTACTCCCGAAACGGCAGTTTGAAGATTCTTTTCGTCCGTCCCATGTCCGAGAGCAGACGCTTTTTTTCTTCTTCGCATAGCAGTTTTATCAAGCGTGAATTTGGCTTGATAGGGAATCTGGTTTCTTTCTCACTGCCGCCTGCAAAATCAGAATATTTACAGTACATAAATATTTCAATATCAGGATTCTTTTCAACCATCTTCGTGAGCGTTTCAAGATCATCCACACTGTCATAATCTTTTCGCAGTTCTTCCATTCTGATAATTGCAGGCCGCTCCCTGCTGTATATGATATCAGGGATATTAAATTTCCTTGCAAACCAGAACGAAAATGCGACTATGCCTATAAGCATTAACGTGCCTTGCGTATCCATATTATCACCCTTTTTTGATGATAGAAAAAGCCGTGTCAAGAATCCGAGTGACGGTCAGATACTTGAACGGCTTTGCCGATGTTATTTTGCGTTCCCGATGCTAAATCCGTCACACTCAACATCGGCTTTTCTATACTCTTATTATACCATATCTTTTTGTAAATTACTGCCCAAATGAATCGGCATTTTTGCCGATTGATTGGTGCATTTTAAGGGTTGACAAACATATTTCACCATAAGGATAATTGCTCATTCGCTGTTACTGCTCTTGCATTCTTTTCAGCCTGCTTATAATAGCTGTCTTTAAGTTCGACACCTATTGCTCTGCGACCGTTCTCAAGTGCTGTTACAACCTCAGAACCGATACCCATGAAAGGAGTTAACACAACATCATCTGGATTCGTCCAAAGATTCAAAGCTCTGCGTATAACTGTCAGCTGCAAAGGACATATATGCTTTTCATCTTCGTTGTCTCTCGCACTTCTGTATTGCAGAGTATCGGAAGGGTTGATATCTGTCCATATAGGACTTGCGTATCTCTGCCATATATCAACAGGGAACGTTTCGTTTGTATGTGTTATCGGCTCTGGATTATCTCCGGGCTTACGCATTACAACTAAGTAGTCGGGAATTCCCTGTCTGCACATCGCACTGTCCTTTTTTATCTGCTTGTGCAACAGTCCGAGTGCCTTTGTTCGCTGCATTGCTATAACAGGGTCTTTCCAAATGCAAACTTCTGAATGATAAATGAATCCTGCCTGCTGATACATCCTTATCAAATCACCTCTGAAATCGTCTATGCCGATGAATCCGTCACGGCTCTTTGATGTTGGAAGGTTCATGCAGTGTACAGCCATCAATCTTCCAGGCATAAGCACTCGATATAGTTCCTTTACTATGAATTCAAAGTGTTCATAGAATTCATGCTTATTCTTGCTGTTTCCTAAGTCTCTCTCACTGTTGCTGTATGTGTACAGACTTGCAAATGGTGGAGAATAAATCTCAAAATGTACACTATCAGAAGGAATCTCTGTCAACACTTCACAGCTATCACCGTGATACAATGCCATTCTCTCATCAACATACTGATTTTTTACTTTCATCACTTTCACTCCTTAACCATATCGGCAGACGCATTTCTTCAACTGCTATATATTTTTCTGATATCCTTATCGTTCCTTTGATTTCGCTTGATAGGATATCTTTTGTGTACTTCACAAGTTGTGCAGTCATATGTTGTGCTTCTGCTTGTTTTCTTTCGATGTTCTGCTTTACTGATATCTCAGCTTCTGATGTTATGATATATACATCAACAGGCTTTTTCTGTCCGAATCTCCAACATCTTCTGACTGCCTGATAATAACTTTCAAAGCTATCAGATAAACCGCAGAATATAACCGTGTTACAGTTCTGCCAATTCATGCCCCATCCTGCTATCTTTGGCTTACTGATAAGCCTTTTTACTTTTCCCTGTGAGAAATTGATCATTGATGTTTTTTTGTGTTCGTCACTGTCAGCACCTTTTACTTCGACGCTATCGGGGATTATTTCTGATAATAACGCTGATTCATCGTTGAAGTCACACCATATCAGTGACTGTCCGTCTGCCTGTTCTGCGATTTCCTTTGATTTCTCAGCACGTCTTTCAAGGCTTTCTTTCCTTGCTTCTCTGCGTTCTGATAAACTCTCTGCAATTTCTGCATAGAACATCATCTGTCCATCCTCGTTCTCTGTGTTGCCGCTCTCGACCTGTATCTCATGAATGTTCAGCGGTGGAAGCTGATAGTCCTTGCCATCATATCCTAAATCGGCAGGAGAAGTCATGCAGCAAGCCCATGATGCTATCCATTCAAAAAACTTATCCTTTGCGTGTCCTTTTAATCTCCATTTTGATGTGTTCTTACCATCGTGTACAAAATACGTTGCAAGCATTTCTGTCTGTGTCATAATCCCTAAGAATTCAGCATGATTTCCGATTTCCATAAAGTCATTTGGTGCAGGTGTTGCTGTACAGCATAGCTTATACGGTGTATCTTTGAATTTTTCCGTTAAGGCGATTCGTGTAGCACCTGTTGAATTCTTCAAAATCGAACTTTCATCAAGAATTATGCCGCCGAATGTACTCTCGTCAAAATGATCTATCATCTCATAGTTTGTGATGTTGATTCCTTGCTTGACATCATCCTGAGTACGGCAGATATTTACATCAATTCCGAATTTCCTTCCTTCGTTCCTTGTCTGCGCTGCAACTGCAAGTGGGGCTAAAATCAGCACATTTTCACCTGTATGCTTGTAAACTTCTTCTGCAAATGATAACTGCTGTAAAGTCTTACCGAGACCGCAGTCCTCGAATAAGCAGGCTTTTCCCTTTTTCAAAGCCCAGTAAACAATATCTCTCTGCCAGTCAAAGAGATTTTTGTTGTACTGTGATTTATCACTTTCAAATCCGCTTGACTTTATCTGTGTCAGCTTCGATTTGATGAACTCTTTGTAATCGTTCATTTTTTTGTTATCCTTTCTAATTAGCTTTATATTCGCCCTGTAAGCCCTTGCAAGCGTTCATAGTATAATTACACTACCCACATATCACAAGGGCATTACAGCGCATTGTGGATGCTCTCAGCTATATCTCACGTATTCTTATGCCGTGAATGTATAACATCAGCTTTCGTTTGATGATGTATTCTTTCGTTTTCATGCCTTTTACATCTTCAACAACATGAGTTCCGTCCTTTTCGATGTAATCAAAGTCAGCGTAATAGCTGCACTCCTGTTCTATGACTTTTCCATCTTTCGGCTGTCCTTTCTTTGGACCTCCCTTGTAGACCTCTGAGGATGGTTCACGCTGAGCAGGGATGAGGATGTATTTCTTCTGGATTTCAAGTTCGCTGATCTCATGTGCCATCTGCAAGAAGTGGAGTTCATTACACCGCCTTGCTTCTTTTCGGCTGTCATGCTTGTGTCCCTGATTGCAAAGGCATTTCGAGGAATTATATTTGCTGTACATGTTACCACCTCACCACATTCAGAATTTCGGTATTGCTGATATTTGCATCTTTCGGCAGAAATTTATATCCGTCTATCTCACAAGTATTACCGTTCGGACAGTTCGTGCCTTTTGCAACTCCCATTAGCCTGCATACTGTTGGTCTGACAGGATATATCAGGCACTTTTTAGCTTCGTTGTCTCTGAATGGACACGTTGCTTTATCCTCATGCTTTATCGGGTTGATACCGTGTACTGCAATATAGTTTCTTATCGTGTTTACTTCGGGAATAGATGCAGGAACTATACCGCAACATTCACCGCAGTTTGTGCAGTTCTTATGTTCCGGAATATTAAAGATGCTCATGTGCTTTCATCTCCTATCAGCTTTAACACATCTGCTTCATGTTCCCATTTCCCATCCGAGAGACAATATATATCAGCATTGGCAAGTAACAAAAGCCTTTTCGCTTCATCCAAATGCCTTTCAAGCCTTTTCTTATCCGCTGTAAGCTGAGATATCAATGCGATTATCTCAGGCTCGGACATCCATTTGCCGTTTATAATCATGTTCATCACTCCTCGAAAAATGATAGTTGTTTATCTGTCTGCCCTGTAAGGCTCAATATCATCGTAAGCCACTTTGAATTTATCTCACAATCCTTTACGCCAATTTCTTCTTGCCATGAACTGAGCACGCTTCATCTTTCTACAAAGATTAGCAAGTTCATTTCCTTTGGTCTTATAGCTCCAAGCAAATTCATGACCTGCAAAATACTCTACATAATAACCATAGGCATATTCATAGTAGTAGTTGCACTGACTGCATCTAAGATATTCTTCAACGATGCCTCGTTCATCTCTGTATGCTTCACTACCTACGTCATCATAACCGCAGATAGGACAAGTGTAGCCATCATTCATCTTATCACCTTTAATCTTTCTGCTATCGCCTGCACAACATCAACTGTCACTCCGTTGCCTGCCTGCTTGTAAAGCTGACTGTCTGAGTTTACAAATGCAGCCTTTTCAAAATAATCATCTGTCCATCCTTGAAGTCTGAAACACTCCCTCGGTGTCAGCTTGCGTATAGCTATGTAGCAGTTGTATTTTTCGTACCATACCGCATACACTTCCTTATCGTTGACTTTCAAAGCCACTCCGTGACGGTCCTGTGCCGTCAGCGTGAATGCTTCGTCACCGTTCTCCTTGAACCGTCTGCCGTTTTGCCTTTTCTCTATGCGGTCAGGTGTGAGAACTGGGATTGCAACTGCTGTTCTATCGTGTTTGAAGTTTGACACGCCTGCATCATATCTCGCTTTCAGACAGTTGGCTATTTCGGTTTCTTCTCCCTGGACGTTATAATCAATGCCAAACTGTACAGGGATATGCGGTTCTCTGCCACCACCGTCCATCTTGTTAAGGCATGGGGATATTCCGTCAGTATCATACAGGCGGTATTGATTCGGATTTGTTCGGTGCGACTTCTGCATACCGATCTGATTCACTTCACAAACACTATCTTCTCCGCCTGCTCCTTTGAGAGGAAATATTTGCTTTCGACCTCTGCTTCGAGAATGTCCGACAGTGTACACTCGCTCCCTGTTTTGCGGAATTCCAAAATTCTTCGTGTTAAAAATTTCCCACTCTGCATCATACCCCAGTTCGTCCAGTTCAAGGAGAATGGCAAGGAAGTCAAATCCTCTGTTGCTTGATAACATTCCCTTAACATTTTCGTAGATAAACCATTCAGGTCTATCTTCTTCTTTGAGTTCCCCAAGAACCCGAAATACTTCTCGAACGAGAGAACTTCTGTCTCCCCCAAGTCCTTTTCGCTGTCCTGCGATGGAGAAGTCCTGACAAGGTGCGCCGAAGCACCAACAGTCTGCCGGGGGTACGTTGTCAGCGGTGATAAGTCGAACATCAGCTGAATACCACTCTCCATTTCTGTATTCCTCCTTTAAAATTTCTTTCTGTCTTGCTTTTACGTCCATGTCTGCAAGTCGGGACCGTTGCTCATCGGTGAGAAGATGCATTGAGGTGTAGCTTGCAGCTGCGAACTTATCCCACTCGCAAAAGCCAACACATTCATGCCCTGCAAGTTCCATTCCTCTGCGGAATCCTCCGACCCCTGCGAATAAGTCCAGGAATTTCACCTATCATCACCCTTCCTTCTATCCCTGTTCGCCTTTGCTATCTTAGATTTGACCGCTCTCACAAAGGTTTCAGTTTCGTTCTCCTTCTTGATTTCTGTTCTTCTTCTTTCAAGTTCCTGCTTGTATATTGCATAGTCTCCGCAAGTTGTATGGCATCCGATACAGCGATCAGTGCAGTTCTTGCAAGGAGACATTATTGTTGTTGAGATTATCATAGCCTGCTCCTTTCATATCCCGAGGATATCAGACACCTTCTGGATAAGCTGTTCATACTGTGCAGGCGGTATATCCGCTTTGCTTATCGCCCTTTTGATTTCTTCATACTGCTTGTATGGGTTGCTGTTGCTCTCCATGTTTGCTATGATTTCCCATATCTCATGGAAAGCATCTGCACGGCCTTCATAATATTTGCAGGGGGATTCTCGTTCTCTTTCACGGTACTCTTTTTCATAGTTCTCTAACACTTCAAGTATCTTGTCTATCACGTTTATCACTCCTTTCATAACGTGAATTTCTTTGCGGCTTCATCGAATACCTGCTCAACTTCATCATCAGAGAGGAGATCAACAAATCCACTCAGATCTGCGAACTCTGTTGCAGAAGTCTTTTTCATGAAGCACTTGCTCACATGGTCGATATCATCCTTCATGCAGGCAATCCGCTTTGTACACGAACTGTATTTGACCAATATTCTTTTCTTGCCTGTCAGAATCTTACCTGTCAGACGGTTCTTTGTAACTCCGATCACCGACTGGAATAAATCGTTAGTTGCTGTATCATCATTCTTGCTGTATGTTATGACAACATCAACAAGGTTTGTGATATCACTTGTGCCCGATACACTGTCATTATTCAACTCTGTGCCTTTGCTTTCCTTCTTCGGATGCGCTATCAGCAGAATTGCTATATTCAATTCTCTTGCAAGGCTTTTGACCTTTTTCACAAATTCACGCTGAGAATTGAATAATTCATCGGAATCCGAAACATCAATAGCTGTCATGAGATTATCAAGAAGAACGAATTTTACATCATACTGCCTTGCAACTCGTTCAATAGTTTTCAGCAGCATTACCTGTTCTTTATCTTCATCACTTGCGGTATATAGTGCATCGTTGTCGTAAATGTACGCCCTGCCGTTGTAGTATTCGTCAAGGACCTTAACTGCATTTTCGGCTATTACATAATACGGCTCATCGTACTCGTTATGCTTTTCTATCACGTTCTCCCTGCCTGCGATCTGTAAGTCAAGCCATGAACGGAAATGATAGTCAGGAAGTTCGCCGGAATAAGCGAAACATGATACATCCTGTTCAAGTGCCGCCTTGTATATCATGCTACCGAGAGTTGATTTACCCTCACCACGTTTACCTGTCAGCAGTGCGACTTGTCCGTAATATATGCCGCCTATCGCTTTATCAAGTTCATATATGCCTGTTCTGATCTTAGGCAGTTCTGAAAGGTTTATGCTCTTAGCATCAGCAACGCTTTTAACCGATGATACTGGTCTGAGTTCTGCGTTCTCTATCGCTTTCAATACAGCAGCTTTGCCATACTTGCGGAGAATATCGTTTGCATCCTTTTCCCCGAGATAGTCAACCATTCTTACAACTTTGATTTTCTTTTTCGGGAATTTCTTTGTTATATCATCAACCAGAGTTATGTGATTGTTCTCACAGTCTCCGAATACGATGATTTCTTCAAACTGCATTACCCAGTTGTAACAATGTTCAACCCATGTGAACCCTCTTGCACCGTTCGGGACCGATACTGCATTCTTTACACCGCTATCCGCACAAGCCAGGCTGTCAAGCTGCCCCTCAGTAATAACAAGCTGTGTGAAGTCCTCACATTGTCTCATGCCGAATAATATCGGCTTTGTATCGTGTTCAAACCACTCTTTGCACTTGTCAACCCCTTTTTTGAAGTCGGTTTTTCTGTACTTTGCCGCTACCATGATGCCGTTTTCATCGTAAAAGGGGAATACAAGTATATTATCCTTGCCGTTCTGAGTGGTGATCTTGTATTTTTTTGCCGTTGCTTCGGATATCCCTCTCGTTTTGAGGTATTCAACGGCAGGCTCTCGGACTTTGATTTCTCTCTGCGGTAATCTGCGGTATCTTTTCGGCTGTGTATCAAGCAAGGGATAATTAAAATCCCTTGCCAGTTCTACGAAATGTCCCTGCTTGCCACAAGATGCCCTCAGACAGCAGTATGCACCTGTTTCAAGGTTTATGCTGAATGTGTACTGATCTTTCTTATTGCCGCCGCAGTAAGGGCAATACCTGAATTCAAGTTCATTTCCCTTATGCCGTGTATCGCATCCCATAGCAGAAGCGAACCCGAGAACATCATCGACTTTGTATTCGTAGCCCATTCTATCACCTTATTTCGGTTTGATTTCTTTCACCATCATGTCGTATCCATCGTATACTCTGACATATCCGTCAGCATAGTATCTTGTTTCACCGCCGTATTCGTTATTTTCTATTTTCAGAATTTTCAGATAATCGGGGCGATTTTCGTTGATTTCGTCCAGTTCGTTGCGGTATTCATCATGCCAACAACGCTGATTGAACCATGTTGAACCGTGCTTGATATACTGTGTTGGTGTATTCTCCGCTTTGATCTGCGTGAGGTATCTGTTCAAGCCGTCAAGTATGGATTCTTTTGTCTCTCCGTCCTTCCTTGCCTTGACATATGACTTATAAGCGTTTGACTTACCCTCTTTTCGGGGATAGAGTTTCCAGATAGAATCGAATTCGGATTCATACGCCGATTCGGAATCGGCATTTATATTATTCTTTCCTTTCCTAACCTTACCTAACCTAACCTCGGTATCCATTTGGCTGTCATTTGGTATACCATTGGTTGTCAGTTGGTTGTCAGTTAACGCATTATTTTCTGTTAATTCAAGCAATTCTGCATATATACTCGGATGATATCTGTCTGATCGAATTGAATTATTGGTATTCCAATCGCATATAAACGATACTAAATCATCGTTAAGAATCCTGATAAATCCTTTTGCAACAAGCACTCTTAAATCATCCTCTGTTGCTTTTGTCTGTGTCATAACAGAATACGCTTCAACAATCCCATCGTCATCTGCCATCATGCCGAGATCATAGTAAAGCAATCTTGATGTTGGCGGCATTCTTAAAAACCGTCCTGAGTTTATAACTGATTTTGCAAACATTCGTCTTTCAGCCATTTTTCAACCTCCGATCTATACTTTGAATTTTGTCTTTAGAACGGTGTCGGACCGTCTGAGAGGATTTCTTCAAAGTCGCTGAGGTTGCCATACTGTGATGTATCAATTCCCTGCGCCTGAGCCTGCTGTACAACATTCTGTGCGGCAGATGGAGCAGGCTGATTATTGCCCTTATCGCCGCAGAATTCAACGTTTTCTACAAATACATCCGTTGTGTAATGGGTAACATCCTGATGATTCCTGTCTTTGTAGCTGCCTGTTCTGAGTGTGCCTTCAATAGAGATCATCTTGCCTTTTGTGAAGTAACGGCTGATGAATTCGGCTGTCTGCTTGAAAGCAACGCAGGATATGAAGTCAGCATCATACTCTCCGTTCTGGTTCTTGAACTTTCTGTTGACTGCAACATTGAAACGGCATGAAGCTGTTCCGTTCTGCGAAGTTCTGAGTTCGGGGTCTGCTGTAAGTCTGCCGATAATGATAACTTTATTCATAGTTTAAATCTCTCCTTTTCGTATAAGCGTTTTAAATGGCGTTTTTAGCCACTATAATTTTAGGGGTATAAGTTATAGCCTAACAGCTATAAAATTGATTCTGGTGCATTTTGAACGCTCTCAGAGGTATTACAGATAGTTTGCACCGAATACTTTCATAAAATCTTCTGTTGACCATCCCTGCTCTTTCATTGCTTTGCGCTGTCCGTATTTGTGAAGGTAATCCATAACCTCACCATTCTGATGCGGGCTGTAAGGCCCATAAATATGGCAGCGACTATGGCAAAGATAAACATACAAACCGTATTTTTCAGATAACTTTCTGCGGCCACCTCCGAACAGATGATGTTTATCAAGCGGATCTCCACATCCGTTCCTGCGTTCGGCAGAGGAAACATTCTCTTACTTCCTCCAATCACTTCACCCCCTCTGTCAAAGCCCTTTCGACACTCCATCCTCGTCTAAGTCGACATATTA
>Ga0326511_10001602_pt1 | contig 18683 bp, 19 predicted proteins | sample 0_2496_0518_D_FD_203701 | JGI IMG/M metagenome (GOLD analysis project Ga0326511, IMG submission 203701) | Bovine rumen microbial communities from UC Davis, California, United States - 0_2496_0518 | ecosystem: Host-associated > Mammals > Digestive system > Stomach > Rumen | place: USA... | reverse complement strand
GTTGAAAACTGGTTGGCTGCTGGAAATCAACTACTGTTTATAGAGCCTAAAGTATTCAAGGGTGATTTAGAGCAAGATGAGACACATTTGAATATCAATTTGCCTTATCAAGGTGAAGAAGTTTATGCCAGTGCATTTGCCTCTGGGGTAACATATAAGCAAGCCGTTGGATTTTTAATGCTTGGGTTGCATTATGACCTATCGAAAGCAGAACAAATAGCATTGAAAATATACGGTGGTGAGAACACGCTTTTATATAGTGGAAGTACAGAGGAAGTCGAGGCATTGTTACCAAGTATAAATGCTATCTTTGGCAAGGTAACTACCGAGGATATTATATATTACAAACCAGAACATATAGCAATAATTGATAAAGGCTGTTTACCTAAATATTACCTAATGTGGCAAGACAGATACGGTGGTTTACAGTCACAACCGTTTGAAAAGACCGAAACATTTAGCATCGATTATAAATATGATGAGATGAAGGACTATCAGAATTTCAGACGTAATGTTACCATTGAAGCACAACCCAAATGGAAGATACAGACCGACTGGATAGATGAAGAATATTACCCATACTATGAAAGCATATTTGTATCACCCTATCTGTTGCTGTACGATACAGAAGAAGACAAATCATATAACGTAATAGCAAAGGGTACAAATTATACCGAAAAGACTTGGAAAAACCAACACAAATTCTTTAATCTGGAACTTGAGGTTGAACAGACTAAACTACAAAATATATTGTATTGATTATGAATAAGATACGACTATATATAGAAGATAAAGAAATAGAGTTACAAGAGGGCGTTCAAGTGGCCATTAACAAGCAATTTGAGGAACTTAGCAACCCTACGGTCATTTGTAATGATTTCACAAAGACAGTGAAGATACCGATGACGGCACATAACAACCAGATATTTGGACATATATACGACCCAGACAAGGTTGTTGTTGATTTGCCAGAAAATTACATCAATAATATGCTAGTATTCCCTAGGTCGAGTCGTATAGTCAAAGAACCGCTTATTTGGGCACGTATATCCTATGGCGGAATTTTTCACAACGATGTTCTTTTGCCGATAGAGGAAGGCAATTCCGAAATAATCTGGCCTCGTAGTTTGTATAACCCAGATTGGCCGTCTAATCTTGAAGACCCTAATATCATATATCGCCCTACAAATTATCAAGTTGTTAGGGGGCATGTTTCTTGGGATGATGAAACATTAAGCGGTCACACTGTTTTGGTTGATACATTAGAAGTAGAAGAACAGTTAATACAACCGACAACATCAACTGGAAGACAAGAGGTTACATTCACAATTAACAGCGGGATGACACCAGAAGAAAGGTGTTTTGTTATATATTTTGACGGAACACTTGAAATTGTACAAGAGGCTGAAGAATATGATGGTTTAAAGCCTTGGATAAGCATTGTGTTTTCACAAGATATGCCAGATGGAGAGTATACCCTTGGTTTCAACGTTACTCGCTTTAATACTACAAGCGGAGATTTCCATATAAGCGATATCTCTATTATGAGAGGTGAAGAGGCTGTTTGGTCTGATGAATTAAAACACCACATAGGCATTTACTTTGACCCTATGAGAAAACTCAATTTCCGTCTTGAATGGGATGGCGATATGTTAATGCAAGGCTATGCAAAAATGCTGTCTACAACACAAAAAGACGGTACTGGGTATTATGAGGTTACGTTGAATGGTGAATTGGGAAGGGTATTTCAAGAATTGAAGAAACTGACGTTTGATGCAGCAGCGGAGGATGACCCAGAAAGGAAGGATTATTACATGAATGATTCTTTGATACCGTCACAAATCTCTGATGAATTTGTAATATCCAAAAACTTGGTGTATTCTTCATGGACTACAGACCAGCAATGGATAGATATTGACAGTCCAAACGCAACTGTAACCGATGTAATTGGATTTGCGCCTTGTAACGCTTTTGATGATGGCTTTGAGTATGATATATATCAGAGGTCTACAGACACAAAGAAATTCACTGAAACGCTGGATAATGAAAACAATCCGTTTAGCGGTGATACTGGAATTGCGGCTGATGTTGTTATCCCAGATGGCATGACACCTAGAGGTATTGGCGAATATAGAAGTTACTTGCAACAACCGTATATTTATTTCAACAAATTATTCCAGTTGTTCCAGAAAAAGGCTGAAAAAGTTACTGGGTATAAGTTTAATCTCGATCCAGAGTGGTTTGATATTTCAAATCCATACTGGACTAATATTGCATTTATGCTAAAGAAACTTGAAGTAACAAAGGGTGATGAGGGTGTAAACGAATATAATATATCTGGTAGCGAGGAGATTGAGTGGTATTCAGTCAATCAAGATTTTCATTATCACGAACCAAAGTTTTTCCCATTAGTGACATCTGTGGTTAGCGAGGCTTTCCCTCGTTATAAACCAACTGGAAATGGCAAAATAGTGGTTAAGCCTAACGACTACTTTGTTTCAACCTCAACAACAGTAACATTTAATATTACTGGATATGAAGGCACTGCACCTAACCCACAAGCGCCAATATTTTTTAATAAAGACAATTATTTCCTTTTGAGGGTTGCTTTCTATGATATTTTGAACAACAGAATAAATAGAGATGTTCTGGTGTATAGAAGAGATACCACAAACCCATCAATTTTAATTGATGTGACTAAAGCAAGTATATCTGATGACACAACAGTTGTAGCAATTGATGCAACTGGCACAACAATAGATACGCGAAAAGGATGGCATATAGAGGCTGAATTAAAACCATTCAGTATAACACAGAGGAACTTATACCCAAATATTCGTGTAGAAGTTTTAGGTTGGTGGGCTTATAATAATGCCAACCCAATTGGAACTGGAACGGCATCAACCACTATAAACGCTAAACTTAACTCTATAGATTTAAGATTTAGCATAAAAAAAGACTTTCATAGGAGTTATATGCCGTTTTCTTTGAGTGATTTATGGAACAATGAGTACAACCTATTTGGACAGATATTAAATTATTGTAAAATGTACCGCATATTCGTTATATGTGATGAACATAAGAAAGAACTGAAGTTTATCCAGAGCCATAAGTACTTTGAAAATTACACTGTAACTGACTGGACTGATAAAATATGTATGGAAGAAGACTTTATAGTTAAGCCTATATCTTGGGAAAACAAGTATGTACTATTCAATTATGAGGATAGCAAAACAAAAATAGGTAAAGATTACCGAGAAGCGAACGGTGCTGACTGGGGAGAGAAACGCCTTATAACAGACTATAACTTTAACACCAATACAGATAACCTTTTCAGTGGAATTACACCGTCACTTATCAACACGGACAACGTACTTAGTTGGACTACATTGTATAATAACCACAAGATTAACTATATATTTCCAGCAGAGTACAGTATTCACATGGTGGATAAAGATGGTAAATACGTTGACCAATTCGGTGGCTGGTATTTTGTTAGACCAGTAACTCAATTTGACACATCTTCTGGAATGCGAACTGTGCATTTGAGTGATGATACTGATTTTCAATTCAATAACAATACTTATTGCTACAGCCAGAACGCAGACGGTATTGAGGTTGAGACATACCCTAAACTCGACATTGTAGATTACACTGGAAACATGTGTGTTTTCGGTGTTCCTACTAGGAATTACACGTATAACACAACAGCGTACACCAACGCACACGCAATATATGACGTTGCTTGGAAGAAGTATGTGAACGAACGCTACAATAAAAACAACAAGGTTATAACTTGTTACGTGTATATGACACCGAGCGATTTTATTAACTTTGATTTCAACCACTTTATCAAGATAGGAAACCAATTGTGTATGGTTAATAAGATTTATGACTTTGACGCGGTTACCAACCAGAAAGTAAAGGTTGACTTGATTACAATACAAGATATAGAAGGTTACACAACCAGATAAAATGATTTATGTAGATAATAACTAAAAATGGAAAGCGAAAACAAAATACTGATGACTGTCGATACTGGTAATTCAGTAAAGACCATATCGGACTTGAAGAAAGAGATTACAGAACTCAAAAAGGCTCTTGATCAAGAAGCAGTAGGCTCTGAGGCCGCTAAAAAGGCCTCGGATGACCTTTCTAATGCCCAAAACCAATTAAAACAAGCGTTGAAAGGCAGTACAGATGTACTCAATGTTGCAAATGGCAGTTACAAGGATTTGGAACGTCAATGCGAAAAACTTAAATTGGCCTACAAATCAATGGCCGATGGCATTGAGAAAAGGAAGATAGGAAAACAGATTGCCAATATACAGCAAAATCTCAAAAAACAAGATGCTGCTATTGGTGATTTCAAAAGGAACGTAGGCGATTATGCCAATGCTTTTGGCTCTGCTCTATCTTCAATGGGTATGCAAGGTGGTGCGGCCTTTACATCTATGGCGAAGGCTGGTATGGGCTTTAAGGCGGTTTTGGACTTGCTCAAGGCTCATCCGATTATAGCAATAATTGCTGCAGTATTATTGACTATAAAAGCAATTGTAAAGGCATTTCAACAAAACGAGGCGGAACTCAATAAACTCAAACAAGCCCTAGCACCGTTCCAAGGCATTTTAAATGCTTTCAATACGGCTTTGGGTAAACTTGTAGGTTTTATTGCTGATGGTCTTGTTAAGGCATTTCAAAAGGTTACAGATGCCGCTATGACGTTTTTCGGATGGCTTGAAAATGCTGCCAGATACCTAGGTATGGACAAAATGGCAGACGGTGTAGCCAAGGTTGTTGAGAGAATGAAAGATGGGACTGAAATTACTAAAGAGGAAACTGCTCTGATTGAAGACCAAAGGAAGGCCAGATTGGCAAATGCTGATGCTGAAACCAAGATAGCCAAATTACAATTAGAACACAAGAAAGCATATGGTGATACCGAGAAGCAAGCCGAATTAACAAAGAAGATAGAAGAGGAACGTATAGGCATTGCACAACGTAACTATGATTTGGCTAAACGTGAATACGAACTCAAAAAGAAAATCGATGACCAAGCACCTAATTCAGCCAAAGACAATGAAGAACTTATTGCTTCTTATGAGAAAATGAAACAAGCAGAGGCTGCACTACATGATGTTTCAAAAGAACAAGTAAAGGAGTGGAAAGAAGAGGCTGCAGCCGTTGCTGAAGATAACAAGGAACTTGAAAATAATTTAAAGAAGCGCAAGGAACTTGAAAAAAGTCTTGCAGACTGGAAAGAGGCAAACAGTCAAACCGAACTGGCCAAACTGAAAACTCAATATGACAAAGACCTTGAATTGCTTGGTGATAACGAAGAGGCTAAAAAAATCCTAACCGAGAAATACGAAAAGGATAGGATGGAAATTATAGACAAGATACGCCAAGAACAATACAACAAGGATAAGGGTAGTATAGGTAGAGATGCTGCATCCGACACTATGGGCGAAAATGTCCAAAATAACCTTAATAAGGCACAGTTGCTTGAACAAAAGAATACGTTTGAATATCATAGACTGGCCGAAGAAGAGGAAATGCGTCACCAAAACGAACTGTTGGCTATACAAATAAGAGCGGTAGAAGAACGCAAGAGGGTACTTGAAGGCATTGTAAACAATGAAGTCAAATTCAATAAACTATCCGAAGACGAAAGGACTAGATATATTCAAGAGTTGGATTTGGCAAACCAAGAATTAAACCTTTTGGATAGTCGACGCACGTTAAATGAGCAAATACAATCGGATAAACGAAAAGAGTTGTCAAAGGCGGAACGAGACATGCGTATACAAATCGGTCTCGATATGGCAAATGCTGTAGCAGATATATTTAGCAGCATTGCGGATGGTATGGATGAAAACAACAAAAAAGAGTTTGAGGCTCAAAAGGCGTTCAATATAGCCTCAGCGACAATTTCAACTATTACTGGTGCTATTCAAGCATTTATGTCTGCACAAAATCTACCGTTTCCGTGGGGTGCTATTGTTGGTGCTATTCAAGCCGCTGCAGTTACCACCGCTGGTATTGTAAATATAGCAAAGATTAGCAAGCAGCAATTCAATGGTAAATCACAATTGGCTGGTGGTTTTGACGGTGGTGCATCACCATCATCGAGCGCTATAAATGCAATCAACGCGCCAGTACAATATTCAGCCAATGTTGAAGGTGCTAGTCTTGATGAAAAGATAAGCAACACCAAAGTATACGTCACAGAGACCGATATTGCAGACACAACTAAAGCGGTAGTAACACAAACTGATGAAAATAGATATTGATAATCAAGAGGTTACGTGCAAAAAAGCACGTAACTTTTTTATGTATATACAATATAAAATTTTTATTCAATTTTTTAGCGGTGAGAAAAATGGATTTAACTGGCTATATATCTATTATATAGATAGATAAATACGTGAATAATGCTTTCAATACCAATTTATAGGGTTTACATAGATGATAGTGTAGATGGGATGAATATGATATCGTTGGTCAAACATCCAGCCGTTGAAACAGACTTTTTGGCGTTCAGTAAAGAAGATAAACCAATAGAAAGTAAATTCGAGGCCGATGAAGAACAGCATATTGTTTTCGGTTGTGCGATTAGAGCCAATTTCCTAATCTATAGGTACGACAATGAGCGTGGCGAATACTACGTTACTTTCGACAAACAGACCATCAAGGATTTGGTCGAGAAATATGCCGAAAACAACTATTTCAACAATGTGAACCTCAATCATGAAGATAACACGGATGGTGTGTATTTAACCCAGATGTTTATTAAAGACGTTGAGAATGGTATTGATCCAAAGGGTTTCGAGGAAATCGAAGACGGAAGCCTATTTACTGCTTTTAAGGTGAATAATGATGATGTGTGGGAGAAAGTAAAGAGCGGTGAATTCAAGGGCTTCTCAATCGAGACCACAATGAAACTGATGGAAATACCATCTGAACAGAAAATGGCATCGGAACAACCAGAGGAAGAAGACGAAATAGACAAAATAATGAACGAAATACTAGACTGAAAAATGAATAAACTAAAATTACTGCAATTAGCAAAATTAGTAGCAAAATTCTCTGAGGTTTCTACCGATAAGGGTGTTCTTATCTCTGATGGTGAACTTGTTGAGGGTGTTGAGGTGTTCGTTGAGGTTGACGGTGAATTATCCCCAGCCGATGACGGTGAATACAAACTCGAAAATGAAGACGTTGTAGTTGTTGCAGACGGTAAAGTTGCTGAAATCCGAAAGGCTGAACCAGAGGAAGAGAAATCCGAGGAAGAACCAGCCAATGAGGAACTTGAGGTTAAGGCTACCGCTAAAGACAAATTCAATGCAATCAAAATCCAATTTGAGGCTTCCTATCAAGAGATTGAGGCTAATATCTATTCCGCTCTTGCCGATGCTGGTGTATGGGGCTATTTACTCGAAAATGGCAACGATTATGCTATAGTATCCGTTTGGAGTGACGAAGATGAGCAAGAGCACTTATTCCGCTATGAAATCTCAATAGATGAGAATGGCTTTGTAACTCTAGGCGATAGAAAAGAGGTACGTGTGGAATATGTACCAGTAGATGAGCCTAAAGAAGAGGAACAACCAGAGGCCGAAGAAGAGGCTAAAGAAGAGACTACTGAGGAACAATTTGAAGAGAATACCCCAGTATTTAAAGAACAAGAAATGAATGAGACGTCTGCAACAGTTTCACTCGCAGAGGTCGTAAGAAAAATGAATAAAAAATAACTGATAAACAAACAACAAATTAACAATGGCTGTAAATTTAAGTGGGTTGACAAAATATGTCGACGAACAGAGATTACCGTTAATCTCAAAACTCGGACTTGATGCTAAATCTGCACAAGAATTCGAACTTATGACTGGTGTAAAGGGTGAGACTGCTCTTAACCTTATCGATGTTGAGGCTTATTTCCAAGATGGTCACAACTGTGGTTGGAATGATAGTGGCTCTACCAAATTCACACAGAGAACAATGAAACCAGCATCTATCAAGATAGAAACATCTATCTGCCAGAACAAGATGCAAGAGTATTGGATGAACTACCAAGTACAAGTTGGTGCTAACAGAAAGAATCTTCCTTTCGAAGAGGAAATCTGCAACAAGTTGGTTGACAACGTGAACGAAAAAGTTGAGAAACTTATCTGGCAAGGTTCTACTGGTGCAAGTGGTGATATGTCATTTGCTGATGGTATCGTAACTATCCTCAATGCTACATCTGGTGCAACTGGTGGTGTAAATGTTGCTACCGCTGGTACTGCTGCTACCGCTTATGAGCGCGTACTTGCTGTATACAAGGCTATCCCAGCCGCTGCTCTTGCAAAGAGTGTTATCTACGTTAGCGTTGCTGATTTCCGTGACCTCGTTCTTGAGTTGGCTGCAAAGAACCTCTACAACTACAAGCCAGAGATTGATGCTGCTCTTGAAATCGTATTGCCAGCAACATCTACCAAGGTAAAGGCTATGGCTGGACTTGATGGTGCTAAGGCTATCGTATCTCTCGTTCCAGAGCACACTTTCTATGGTTGTGACTTGACTGGTGACAAAGAGGAATTCAAGATTTGGTACAGCGAAGACAACGATGAATATCGTATTCGTATCGCATTTATCGAGGGTCAGCAAGTTGCTTTCCCAGATGAGGCTGTTATCTTGAAGTACTAATTTGAGTTGTTCTAAAGGGTGGGCGGCAATACGGCCGCCTACCATACCAATTTTTAAATAATAAGATACCTAAAATAAATATTGATATACGATATGAAATGTGGATCATACACAATCGCGGCTATTACAAAACAATGCAAGGACTCAGCGGGAGGCGTTAAGTGTGTTTACATTGCTGATGCCGACTCTGTTTCCGCTGTAACTGTTGATGCAACTGCCGAGACAATTACAAACATCGCTATGTCTGGAAGTGCTAAATTCGCTAAGTGGGAATTTGCTGTAAACACGGCTACCTATACAAATACTGGTAATATCTCAGAAGAAAACCAAACCATGTATTTTCAGAATGACGTTGCCCTTGCATTCACACAGATGGAAAAGGTCAAGAGACTACAAATACTCGCTGCTACTGTAGGTAATACTGTGGTAGTCGTTAAGGATGCGAACAATCACCTCTGGTACTTAGGCTACGACAACCCAGTATCTGCTACTGCTATCGGTGGTGAGGCTGGCCAAGCAATGGGCGATGCAAACCGTTACACAATCACCTTAACAGACTACAGCAAACTGCTCCCAATGGAATTGGATATGCAACTTGCTGATTTACAAGCCATTGGCATTGACTAATGGCAAGTCAATCTAACTTAAAGCCTTCGGAATTACCGAGGGCTTTTTGTGTGCTCTATACTCTCTTTGTTGTGCAAGTATATGTTCCTTGTTGGCTTTATAGTAGTCTCGGTTATATACTGCTTTCTCTTCCTTATGCGCTGCATTGTAGTCTCGGTTATATACTGCTTTCTCTTCCCTATGGGCTGCATCATATTCTCGTTGATATGCCACCTTTTCTTCCCTATGTGCTTCATAGTAGTCTCGGTCATATGCCGCCTTTTCTTCCCTATGGGCTGCATCATATTCTCGTTGATATGCTACGGCTTCTTCCCTATGTGCTTGGTAATACTCTCGCTGATATGCTTTTATATCACTAGTCTCTATTAACCCAGACCTTTGTTTATTCCATCCACCGTCTAATGTATTGTACCGCAGCATCAATTGGTCTTCATACTTGAGAGCCTCATCTTCATTGTCGAATTCAGCCACTACATTGAATTCAATCTTCGATAGGTCTGCCTCTACTGGGATTGCGGAATAATATGTTCCTCTCTTGGTTTTGTGTGCTGATTTTCGAACAGCCATATTACTTGTCTTCCCGACATACATCACCTCTCCATTGTAGGTTATTGTGTATACATATTGCTTTTTCATACCCCAAATATATATAAAATATCCTACACATATGGTGCAAATACCCCAATAATATATTATACTTATAGTAAAGAATGTCAATACATATATGATATACATTGATCAAAATACAGATACACTAGTAATCCCAGCAAATAGAGGTAAAACTATCGATACCGAGTTTACCATCTATATCATAGGTATGTCGAATGTAGAGTACGAATATGAACTGGTGGATAGCCAGACATCAAGCCTCTACTATTCGTTTCCTATAGATGGCTGGGATATGCCTATAGGCCAGTACAGATACGAACTATACCAAAATGAGGTATTGATGGCCAGTGGTCTTCTTCAATTCGGTGAATTCAAAGATGAACCAGAACAAAAAATATTTTATAATTTAAATAAAATACGCGTATTCTATGATAGAAACAAACAAACAGAACAACCAGACGAAACTATCTCTTAGTGTGGTTGATAATATAGAACCTACACCAGCATTGGTCGAGGTTATAGACCGTAGGCGCGACTATGTTTACTATGGCGAGGACAACCTATTTCCCCAATACATTTTAGACCTATACTACAAATCGAGTGTAATGGGTTCTATTGTTCGTGGTATGGTGGATTATGTATGTGGTAACGGCATTATCACGGCTGATGCTATAACGGATTTCAGCAAAAAGGTTAATGCCGACTACGAGACACTAGAAGATGTAGTTATAAAGGCCGTATTTGACCTCATTTTATTCGATGGATTTGCTATTCAAGTATTCAGAGACACTAAAGGCGAGATGTCCGAGATATATAATCTCGATTTCGCCAATTGCCGTTTATCTGGAGATAAAAAATCCGTCTACTATAGCAACGAATGGTCACGTTTCAACGCAAAAACTACGAAGATACCAGTATTCGACCGCACTAAACAGCAGCGTAACAGTATCTTTTATTTTAGAGGCCAGTTAACCCCACAGAGCAAAACATATCCTATACCTCAATATATAGGTGCTCTTGCTGATATTCGTACCTCAACTGAAATCTCCAATTTCCATTTGAATAGCATCCTAAATAATTTCAATGCATCTTGTATCATTAACCTAAACTGTGGTGATGTAGATGAAGAGACTAAAAAGCGCGTGGAGAATAAATTCAATGAAAAATTCAGTGGCTCGGATAATGCTGGCAAATTACTTTTGAATTTCAATGATAACAAAGAAACTGAAATGTCCGTTGTTCGTCTGCAATCAGATGACCAAGACAAGCGCTATGAGCAACTTGCCAGAGACGTTGTAAAGAGCATATTCGTTGCTTTCAGAGCAACGCCTAATCTGTTCGGTTTAGCCACTGATACGACTGGTTTTAATAGTCAAGAGTATGCAGAGGCGTTCAAACTATACAATCGTACTGTTATTAAACCATATCAATTAGCCGTACAAAGAGCGTTCAATGTATTGTTCGGACTTGCCAATTCAATAATAATTAAGCCATTTGCAATGGAAACTAATAGTAATAAGGAGACCGTAGAATGACACAAGTATATTTGATATCAGAACAAACTCTAAAAGCAGAGGGACTTATCAATGACAATGTCGGTATCGAGTTTTTAATCCCAGTGATTGAGTTATCCCAAAATATTCATTTGCAAGAACTGATTGGTACTAAATTACTAAATAGAATCTGCTCTCTTGTAGAGACTGGTGATATAGAGACAGAGACGGCCTACAAAACGCTTTTGGACGCTTATATAACGCCTTATCTGGAGTGGACGGTAGTTTCCCTTATCCAATTGCCGATATCCTTTAAAATGCGAAATATGGGTGTTGTGCAAACGAATGACGAACACTTGTTCAACACCTCTTTAAAGGACACTCAAGTACTTGAACAGTACTACGCTAATAAGGCTACGTTTTATGCTCTACGTTTGAGCAAATACTTAAAGGCCAACACCCAACTGTATCCAGAGTACTGCCAGTGCGATGACTGCTCGGATTTTAAAGCCAACCCTAATACATTCAGACTACCAACTGTATTATGACACTAATTGAAATTACAAATAAACTCAAATTCTATGCACAGAACCTATATGTAACCCCAACAGTTACTGTAGGCTCTGTCTATGAGAATATGAATACAGATGAACTCAAATATCCCGTTGTAAACTACGACACTTCGTCTACAATCAAACGGAATAATGAGATTATCTATTCGTTCTATGTATACTATTCGGATAGATTGAACGAAGACGGTAGTAATATGCTAGAAATACAAAGTCAAGCAAACACGGCATTGCAGATTATCCTTAAAAACATTTTAGATAGCGGTGCTATGACGCTCGATGAGTTTTATGATGTTATTATTACACCGTTCAAAATGAAATTTGCCGATATGTGTGCTGGCGCTTGGATGCAAATAAACATACATGCAAATGACTCTATAGATTATTGTGATGATGGCAGCGTGCCGCCAGCATATAAGATTACTGAGAACGGCCTCTATAACGTAAATCCGTTCGATATGGTAGACGTTGATGTACATGGTGGCATAACACCTACTGGAGAAACTACCATAGTTGAGAATGGAGAATATGACGTTACAGACTATGCTACCGCTATAGTCCAGATACCTACAGAGGAATACTACCAGAGCGGCTATCAAAGTGGCTATACCGATGGTTATGCTAGTGGAGAGACTGATGGCTTTGCATCTGGTTACACCTCTGGTACTACCGATGGCTATGGTAGTGGTTATACCGATGGCTACCAAAGCGGATATACCGATGGTTATGCTAGTGGAGAGACTGATGGCTTTGCATCTGGTTACACCTCTGGTACTACTGATGGCTATGCTAGCGGACGTACTGATGGATTTAATGAGGGATACACATCTGGTCATACCGATGGTTATGATGATGGATTTACATCTGGATACACCTCTGGTGTTACTGATGGTTTTGAAGATGGTTATGCCTCTGGCCATACTGATGGTGTTGCTGAGGGCTTTACATCTGGATATCAAAGCGGATATACTGATGGTGTAGCAAGTGTGCCATTAGCCTCTACTGGATTTACCCAGAATGGCGTTTATGTGCCCTCTACTGGCGGTTGGAATAGTGTGACAGTAAATGTACCATCTGTTACAACTCAAAGTATTACACAAGCCGAATATGACGCTTTACCAACTAAAGACCCTATGGTCATATACTTAATTACAGAATAATATGTGGATAGCGGAAAAAATATATTTTCAAGGAAATAGTGGATATACCAGAGCGTACCAAGGTTCTGAACTTGTATGGGAAAGACAGTCAATGAATTATTTCTATATTGAAGCGCTTGGAAATAATTCCATTGTTCGTTTGATTGATGGCGAGGGTAGCACACCTATGTACCCAGTAACTTTGGAATATTCGTTTGATAAAAGAAACTGGCACAATTGGGATTATACCGTTGGGACATCATTGAGCCAAGGAGACAAATTGTACCTTAGGGGTGATAACCCACATGGATATAATAATGAGGGTTATGGTTATATGTACCATTTTGATTTAAGTGGTGGAACGTTCAATTTAGGTGGTGACATTCGGTCTTTAGTAAAGAGTGATATGGGCATAGACACAGTGCCATGTGATAATTGCTTCCAAATGTTATTTGAGGGTCAACCAATAGTTAGCGTTTCAGATGAACTATTGAGCGGTTTTACAACACTTTCATACGCTTGTTATGGTTATATGTTTTATGACTGCTATGGACTAACAAATGCACCAGCATTGCCAGCAAGCACATTAAGTCAGTACTGTTATTATTACATGTTCTGTGATTGTACATCGTTAACTACAGCACCAGAACTGCTAGCGCCTACTTTAGTTACTGGCTGTTATGATGAAATGTTCTATGGATGTAGTAGTCTCAATTACATCAAGTGTTTGGCTACTGATATATCAGCATCATATTGTACGCATGACTGGGTTTATGGTGTTGCTTCATCTGGTACGTTTGTTCAAGCCGATACCATGACTGGCTGGACAAGAGGTGACGATGGCATTCCTAGCGGTTGGACTGTTGAGGGTGGTATAGACTTTACTAAAAAGTACTGGTGGAATGGTAGTGCAAGGCCTCAATTTAAACTACCATCAAAATGGAACAATGGTTATCACGTAGAGGTAGACCAATACTTTACTACTACTGGTGGAACTGGCAAGAACTGGGGATATTTATTCTACGATGGCAATTCATTATTTGAAATATTCTATAATGGCGCATACTATCTTGATACACACTATCCTAACTCAACAACGGCTGCTACAGTAAATACAACAGACTACGATAAACGAATAAATATATCTAGAACTACTTTTAATAGTTATGTAACACCGAATACTCAATATACATTCGAATTTTACAATACACCTACTCAATATATTAGGATATTGGAAAATGGCACAGTAATATACACATCTACACAAACTTCAACTGGTAATAAGAATTATTGCACAACTGATGATTATATGTTTAATGTGTCAACGTATCACGCAAATTCTGGATGGGGGTATATAAGTGATATTCGTATGTATGATGATAATAACACGCTAATTCATGACTATCGTCTATACCCATATCAAAACAGTTATGCATATTACGATATGCAAACCCAAACTTGGCATGCGGTATTTAGTGGCACTTTTGTGGGTGTAACACAAACTAATAGATAAACAATTATATTATACATATAGACAAATATATAGAAAATAATAATTAATTAAATATATTGAGAAAAATGCAATACGACAGCGATTATTCAGTTAGACTAGCAACTTTGGATGCTTTGGGTGGCGACACTACAAAGCACTACAATAGTGTATACGATATTGACATTGCCATTCTTGAAGCCATACAAGGCGGTGGTGGTGGCGGAGAGGGTTTAACATGGGCACAAATCAAGAGTTTGTTATCAGCCTCTGGCGTTACCGAAATCAAGTTTAATGATGCCTCTTCTTCTGCTACTCTTGACTATGCTGAAATAGCCAAGATAGACACTGCTGTACAAATGTACGACGGTAGCGTGAAGAAAATCCGTGTTCTGTCTCAATCAGAATATGATGCACTACAAACAAAGGATAGCAATATAATTTATTACACATACACTGAATAACTATGGGTTTCTATTTAGGAAATACGAATATAAGCGGTATATACGTAGGCGACACTGAGATTAGTGGCGCTTATGTAGGTGCTGTGTCTGTATATGAAAACGCACCTATGCCAGACTACTTGAAATTCACGGCTAAAACCAATAATTCGTCCATTAGATTGTTTAAGAAATCAAGCACACATACAATACAATATAGTAAAGACGGCAATAACTGGTCTTCCATGACTGCTGCAACAAGAATTAGTCTTGCAAGTGGCGAAAGTGTATATTTGAGGGGCGTGTTAAGTGGAGATAATACAAGTACAAATTACACCAGATTTGCCATGACTGGAAATATAAAGGCTAGTGGCAATATGAATTATTTGTGGGATTATAATAATCCAAGTTCGGAGTTACAATTAAAGGCTGATTGCGGTTATTTTATGTTTAATGAATGCACCGCTCTTAAAGATGCAAGTGAACTTAAACTACCGTCTACAAAATTAGCCCAGTGGTGCTATTATTCAATGTTTGCTGGATGTAGTAATTTAACTACCGTATCGGCTGATTTGTTACCAGCCACTACACTAGCCGATTATTGCTATACAAGAATGTTTGTTGGTTGCACTTCTTTGACCACAGCACCAGAGTTATTAGCACCTACTGTAGCCCCATACGGCTATTATACTATGTTTTCTGGGTGTACAAGTCTTAATTATATAAAATGTCTTGCAACAGACATTTCAGCAAGCGCATCTACTACCAATTGGGTCACCAATGTTGCTTCGGCTGGCACGTTTGTTAAGAACTCGGATATGAGTGATTGGACTACTGGTAACAATGGTATACCTAGCGGCTGGACTATCGAAAATTATGTTGAATTAGTTGAATAGATATGAAACGGTTAAGACAATTTTGGGAAATTTGTAAAGCAGATGGGGCTGCTGGCGGTTGGTTAACACTAGTCGCCAGTGTCTTCTTGCTTATTACAAGCCTATTCTTGCCACCTAGAGGGCAAATAGACCCATCGGTATTACAAGGTGTTGCTGAACTCGGTTTCTTTGCGACATTGTTTAAACTACCCAATATTATCAAGAGTATAACCGATGGTAAATCATTAACACTACAGCATGGCAATACATCTGCAACGATAACGTCTAAAGAGGAAGAAGAAAAAGAGAATGAAACTGACGCTTAAACGGATTGCGAAACGAAATGACTATACTATTGGTCGTTTATTTATTGATGGTACTTATTTTTGCGATACGCTAGAAGATACAAATAGAGGCCTTGATAATAGTATGCCAGAAAGCGAAATAAAGCGTATCAAAATTGCTGGTAGGACTGCTATTCCCACTGGCACATACTCTGTAACACTTGAAATTCAAAGCCCTCGTTTTTCTAAACCAAAATACAAAAAGCAATACGGCTTCTGTGATGGTTACTTACCTAGATTACTCAATGTGAAAGGCTATGACGGTGTTCTGATACATATAGGCAACAAACATACAGATACAGACGGATGTCTGCTTGTAGGCCAAAATAAAAAGACGGGAGAGGTCTTAAATAGTACGGCTACGTTTAAACGTCTATATGAGATATTGAAATCTACAAATGAGCCTATTACAATCGAAATAAAATGAATAATAAAACTCATATTATATTCCACATCGTGACGGTACTAGCAATTATAGTGCTGTCGCTTTTCTTGTTTAGGTCTTGTAATAAACCTATGCCAGAGCCTACAATAGAAATAAAAACCGATACTATAAGAGAAATAAAGATAGATACCCAATTTGTTGAAAAGCCTAAATACAAATACTTGACTGTTATAGACACGGTCTATATTCCCAGAGATACTATCTTATACGTTGAACAGAAAACATTTGAGGATAGTCTATCGACAATCTGGATTAGCGGTACAAACCCAAATCTGGATAGCGTTCGATACTATCTACCAAAGGAATATATAACTATTGAAAACACAACCACTATTACTCAAATTAAAAAACAAAAATTCGGCTATGGTTTGCATTGTGGGGTTGGTGTTGGGTATGGTGTTACATTTGGTAACCCAGTACGTCTAGAGCCATATGTCGGTGTCAATATATCCTTTGGGTTAAACTATAACTTTTAAACCAAAGGTTTAAATCTTCGATTTAAGGCCTTAAAACTGCTTAGGTATACAAACTACAACCAAACACCCTAAAGTCGCTCAAATCGCTTCTATTTACCCCACAGAGGCCTTTGCTGTAGTCGGTACACCTTGAGGTTATTTCTTCTTTCGTTTTTTGGGTGTTTTTGGTGGCCAGATTGATATTGGTATACCGTATTTGGTATAGAACATTTTTTGCTTCAACTTGAAGACATCCAGAACCATTCCTTTAACGTCTTCCACTACTTTTGAATCACCGCTCATATATACAAAGTCCGCAACGTAGGTTACTGCGCGGTACAAATCATTTTTGGGAATTAACTCATACTTAACTTGCCTTTGTAGGTTTGTAACATTTGGGTTGCTTGATAAATCCACATACCTTTCCATTTCCTTTTTGCTGTCGAATTGAATGCCGTTATATTCGGCTTTGCGTGCATTGTATTTGTTCATATATATTACTTAAAGTTCTTTATTCAAATATATAGAAATAAATTATTTAAATAATTATATAGAATATTCTAAATTTATATTGATCAATTTTTTTTCTTATTTTTATTGATTTTTTTAGATTATTTGTATATTTATATATGAACGATAACCGAAACAGAGGTGCAAAAGGTAATTGGGTTGCTACATATTCTGTCCCAAGCATCAGAGCAGTCAACTAAAACAGAAATGCAAGTAATTCGGATAGGCTTAGTGCGGTAGTTAGGACTTGTATCCGCGACTTGAAGAAAGGCCAGCAATGGTGAATAAAGGTCTAGAGGAATTAGTAGTAAAGGTATAGAGGGTAAGGGGTGTAAAGAAATTCTCACGTTTTGTAACACTTTAACGGATGAGAGCCTTGGTATACAGTTTACTTGTGACTGAGAACCTTGAATAAATAGGTGTAAACCTTTCTTCAAGGGGATAAGTCCAAACTATATCTATACATCAATAAAGAAAATTGATCAAAATAAAAAATACATAGTTTTGTAAAGAATTATTGACTTTTTCAAAAGTTTATGTATATTTATATAAAAACAATTAAGATTATGACAGTAACAAGTGAATTTGAAATGACCACCCCATTAGAATATATTGCATTTATCAAAAAGGGGTTTGAGGAAAACAATATTACAATAGCCGACTATGAATTGGTAGATATATTCAAGGAATATCAACATGAGTATTTTGAGACATTGAGGCTATGGGTACAATCCCAACAAGAGCAACAACTAGAATATTATCCAGAGGAAGAGGATGACTTTGAGAATTGGACAGAAGAGGTAGAACAATATGCCCCTACTACAGAAGATTATTTCAAGGATATAAATGACAATAATAATAACGATAAAGAATAATAACATATGGAAGCGAGCAAAGAAGCAAAAGCATTGGTCAGAGAGATAGCCACATTACAAAATGATATAAACAATCTATTCGAGGAACAAGACGATTTAAAACAACAAATAGAACTCAATGATAT
>Ga0326511_10001601_pt1 | contig 18685 bp, 16 predicted proteins | sample 0_2496_0518_D_FD_203701 | JGI IMG/M metagenome (GOLD analysis project Ga0326511, IMG submission 203701) | Bovine rumen microbial communities from UC Davis, California, United States - 0_2496_0518 | ecosystem: Host-associated > Mammals > Digestive system > Stomach > Rumen | place: USA... | reverse complement strand
AGCTCTACTACGATGGCAGCAGCACGCCGGCAGCCTCGCTGAAGCTTGTGCCTGCCTACGACGAGGAGGACGAAGAGTGGGATGTTCAGGCCTGCATCGCCTTTGCCAGCGACGGCGAGACCTATCTCATTGGCAATTACTTCTCCGAGGAGAACTTCCCCGAGGTAATCCTGGCTTTGGCGGGTATCACCGAAGGGATGAAAGACATTGTCGACATCATGGAGGATAAGGCCGAAAGGGCCATCCAGAGCGTAGCTGCCGCCAAGCAGCAGACTACCGCCACGGAGTTCTACACCATCGACGGCCGCCGCACCACCCAGGCTGCTAAGGGTCTGAAGGTTGTCCGCATGAGCGACGGCACCATCCGCAAGGTGATGGCTCGCTAACTCGTTTCTGACACCATAACAAAAGCCCCGGCTCCTTTTGGAACCGGGGCTTTTTGTTATCCCTCATGACGCATTACTCCGTCACCGTCTTCATCTATTCCGTCACGGTCTTCATCATCGCGTTCAGCCACTGTCCCAGCCGCCCCAATGCCGACTCCCGGGGACTGTCCCCCATACGTTCAGAACCCTCCCGGGGACTGTCAAATTGTACATTGTCCATTGTCAAATTGTCCATCGACGAATCGTCCATCCTCTCCGGCTCCTTCGCCGCCTCCACCTCGAACGTCGGCTGGTCCTTCGTCACCACCTCCGTCACCGTCACCGGCTTCATCGGCTTGTACAGCTTCGCTATCAGCGCCTCGTAGGTCTTTCCGCCCTCCTGCCGCCAGCTGCTCCGCCAGTCTCTTCACCGCCAGAGCCCTCTCCTCAGCCGTCATCTCTTCCATCGTGCTATTTATCGTCTGCAAAGATAATAAACATTTCCGAGAAACAAAAATCCCCGCAAGGCTTGCGGAGAAATTGTTTTGGGTTTAATAGAAAGCCTACCACACCGGCGGTGTATTATCATCCCCAGAGGGATCACGTTGCGGATTCTCCTTCCCTTTCTGTGTGATGGTGACAGATACAGTCTTGGAATCATAGGCAATCGTGACGATAGCCGTGCGGCTGTCCTCCGACGTATTCTCGTCAACCGTCATCACCAGCTGTGCATCGTCGTTTCCACTCGTTGTGGACAGATGGCACCACACTTTGTTGCAGCTGACCGTCCAGTCGCAGTTGCTCTTGATTTCGGCCGTCAACTGACCTCCGGCAGCCTCCACATCGAAGGTCGTCGGACTGGCTGTCAGCGTCTTGGTCACTTCCACCGGTGTCGGATCTGGTTCAGGCTCTGGCTCTGGTTCTGGCTCCGGTTCAGGTTCCGGCTCTGGCTCAGGTTCAGACTCCTGAGCCGTTTTCCGTTGCTGGAGCACCTCAATGTTGTCTATGTTGTCAATGGGCTCACACGAGAAGAGCATGAGCATGGCCATTATCATGTATAAGTATCTCTTCATAATCATCAACGTCTTAGAATGAAATCATGATTCCAGCATCCAGGGCAAAACCATTCGCCCAGTTCTTGATGGCACTATTGCCTTTCGTCATCAGCTTGTAGCTGTCACTCTTGTAAAGGGCCACATTATAATCCGGTCTGACGAAGAGGGCGAATGAGTCTCCGATATTTAAGGCGAGGCGCACACCCACACAGGCAGACAACGCCATACCGTCCTTGAAGACGCCCTTCTTGCCGTTTTCCGTCTTCTCATTATCCGTTCCCGAACCCAGCGCCATCGCACTCTGGATTCCCACCATCGGCGTATACGCAAAGGTGGCCTTACCCGTCCCTTTCGTTTTGGACTCATAGCCATACCTCAAGCCAGCCTTCAGCAGTTGGTACTGATAGGATGCATTCCAAACGGAACCCTCATAATAATGCAGGCTGTCCGTCTTTCCTAACGCCAATGCCACATCAGCCTCAATGACATGGTGGTTGGCATTCACTCCCAAGGCCAGCGACAGTCCCAGCTTCGGAGCAACCAGGCCTCCCGAGGCAACAAAAAAACGTGTCTTTCGCGCTGTGGGCAGTGGTGGCGTTGGTGTAGTCACCCCCACATCTATCATAGCGTGATAGGTTGCTTTTGACACTACGGGCACTGACACGGTATAATCCCTCAGCGGGAACATCCCGGTATGTCTCACCGTCAGACGCTTCGTCCCTGCCGGCACCCATAGGCGTATCTCGCCCACCTTCGACTCACGCCTCAGATAGCCTAGGTTGGGTTCAATGACAAAGGTGGTGTCCCTCACGAAGAACTTGAGGACGGCACACATATCGCCATTATTATCCATAACGGGATTCACACTTGCCGTCAGGTCGGTGACAGCCCGTTCAAAGTCCGAAACGACAATATTGTCCGTCTGTGCCACCGTCTTGACGGAGCCCGCCATCAATAGCCAGGCACACAGTACAATGATATATTTCTTCATCTTACGATTACCTTTTGTCCGTTAATGATATAGACGCCGGCGGGCAGCGTACGCTTCAGCTCGTCCATCGACGCGTCATTGCCCACCTTCCGCTGCTGCCCGTTCAGGTTATAGACATTCATGCGGTTGGCGTCGATCAGCTCCTCCACGCCACGTATCTCCGTCGTCGTATCCTCGAACACGCCGAACGACGTCCTAGAGCCGCTGGTCGTCGTCATGTAAGCCTCGAACGGTGACACGCTCCTCTGATTGACAATAAACAGGCTTCCCTCGGTGCCGTTGGTGCTCGAGTACCAGTCGTTGTTCACGTTCAGGGTATAGACGCCGTCACGCTGCTGCTGCCGCAGGAAGTTCGGCACGAACGTCCGTCCCCTGTAGGTTACCGGCGTCTCGCTGGTCACGGGCACCGTCACATCGGCTGCTGAGAACGTGATGCGACCATTCAGCCGTGCCTCGTCGTAGTAGAGCTCGTTGTTCGGCATACTGATGATGTACGGCGTGTACGCCTTAATGGCCGTGGCAGCCCGCCAGCCGCTACTCGTCAGTTCGTACAGCCAGAAGGCTTTCTGGCCGTTGTTCGTCCTTGCGGCAAACGGTACGATGGTGCCCTTCGTAGCATGGCTGACGTTCTGCACATCAAACGGCAGGGCGATGGTCTCCCACCCCTGGCACTTGTCGATACCCGTCGTCATCTGGTAGCTGTGCGAATAGGTGATGCTCCTGGCCGAGAATGCCTGCGGGCAGTAGAAGTCGTTCCCGCTGTCGGCTTCCGTCAGCGTGATGCGCTGTGCGACGCCATTCACAACCAAGTTGTTCACGGTCGACGGCGCATAGCTCGCCGACTTCACGTAGAGCAGCAGGTTCGGGTTCGGCACCTCCGCCGTGAACGCCACGTCAGGATTCCAGACGACGGCCGCCAGGTCGGTCTTGTCAACCAACACATCCCTGTCGATGCCCTTCACCGTCCACGTCAGTCCTTCGTACTCAAGCGTTGCCGGTACCATCAGCACCTTTCCATAGCGGCCTGCCGCCACGTTCACCGTCCTGTCCGTATACGACGTCACCGTGTAGTTCACGCCATTGGCCGTCATCTCTACCAGGTCTATCTTCGTCACCTCGGCACTCACCCTCTTGCTGTCCTTGTTGAACGTGAAGGTGATGGTGTACAGGCCATCCGCCTGAACGGTTATCTCCGCTGGATCGTCAACAGGATACTCCTCACCCCATTCATGGTCGGCCACAACCTTATACGTATATTTCCCGCTGGCTTCGAGCACAACATTCTTCAGTACCAGCGTATAGTTGACGCCATCCGCCGAGCTCATGTCGTTTGCGGTGTTGGATGGATCCCAAGCGGTGCCGAAGGATGGGACATCGCCGGCAACGGTCCACGTCTGTTCATGGTCAGCCACAAACGTGGCCTGCACATCCATATCCTGATAGACGTTGTTGATCGTGTACTGATTGTTCACCACGCTCGCCATCACGTCCTCGCCATTCACCCTGACGCTTTCAAGCCTATAGCCGCTGTGAGGAACGAAGGTCAAGTTCTGCGAAGACCCTTCATCCATGGAATAGTACCTCGCTCTTTCGTCAACGTTCACCTCCTCCAATCCCGTCTCCACATAGCCATGCTTAGGCAAATAAATGGTCAGGACATAATTAGACAGAGGTGTTGGCGGAATCTCCTCGAACGTCACGTTCACCGTTGTATTCTGGCTAATGTTACTGATGGTGTACTGATTATTCACCACGCTGGCTGTTACGTCTTCCCCATTCACAACTATACTCTCAAGCCGATATCCACTATGTGGAGTAAAGTTTAGAGTATAATCTGTTCCCTCATTAACAGTATAATACTGTGTCGTTCCATTATTGATTGTATGACCAGAATAAGAGACTGTGCCTCCACCAGACGATGATATAGCCAACGTATATGTTGTTGGCGGGATCTCCTCAAACATCACGACTACAGTCATGTCCTGACTGATGTCACTAATCATATATAGGTCATTCTCCACGCTTGATGTGACATCTGTTCCATTCAACACTACATTCTTGACGCGATAGCTACTATTAGGAGTAATGGTCAATGTATGAGAGGTTCCTTCATCTACTGTATAAGACATGGTGGTTCCACTGATAGAGTTCCCTGCATAGGAAACTGAGCCACCAGTTGAGGTTGTAATTGATAAGGAATAAGTAGAGGTCGTTGCATATTCAACAATCTCTTTGAACTCTTTCCAGTAGTTTGTTTCTTGATAAGCAGACTTACTTCCTTGGGGAACAATAAGTGTAGCATTCGTCCTGTTCGAAAATGTGTTAGATTCTATAGAAATTGGCGTTGCCCTCTCAACAGTCACGGAAGTCAAACCACTACAGTCACAGAAAGCTCCATCTCCAATGCTCGTCACGCTGTTAGGTATTGTGATGGAGGTCAAACCTCTACAGCCATTGAAAGCAGAGTTTCCAATGCTCGTCACACTGTTAGGAATCATTGTGCTCTCACATCCACAGACTAACTTGTTTGTTGAAGTCTCAATTATGGCATTACAATTCTCCCGGGAATCATATTTTGTATTATTACTTTCTACGGCAATAGAAGTTAAATCGCTACAATAAGCGAAAGCTCCGACTCCTATATTCGTCACACTATTGGGAATCGTGATGGAGGTCAAATAGCCACAAAAAGCGAAAGCTCCTTCTCCAATGCTCGTCACACTATTGGGAATCGTTATAGAAGTCAAAACGCTACAATAAACAAAAGCTTGATATCCAAGGCTCGTCACGCTATTAGGAATCGTTATGGAAGTCAAACCGCTGCAGCCAGAGAAAGCTTCGCTTCCAATGCTCGTCACGCCGTTGGGAATTGTGATAGAGGTTAAGCTACCACAATGCCAGAAAGCTTGGTCTCCAATGCTCGTCACACTATTGGGAATTGTTATGGAGGTCAAACCGCTACATTCATAAAAAGTTCCATCTTCAATTCTTGTCACACCGTTGGGAATTGTGATAGAGGTTAAGTTGCTGCAGTCAAGGAAAGCAGCGGATCCAATACTCACCACACTGTTAGGTATCGTCATCAAGCTAAGACCGCTACAATTCATAAATGCTCCATCTCCAATGCTCGTCACACTGATAGGAATTATGATGGAAGTTAAACCGCTACAGCCATTGAATGAATAATCCCCTATACTGGCCACGGTAAAACCATTAATATTACTTGGAATTGTGATGGCTCCGCTCGTGTTTTGATTAATTGCTGGAGTGGAATATGAGTTATCTCCCACTTGACAGGTTTTCTCTGCAGCACTAATCACCATAATGGTCATGTCAATGCCTTCCACCGTTTTAGCCGTAAACGTATCGCCATCGTTGAGAGAATTATCCTCAAACGTCACGCTCACGGTTGTGTTCTGACTAATATCGTTTATTGTGTACTGATTATTCATTACACTAGATGTCACATCCACACCATTTACCACAACACTCTTCAGTCGATAGCCGCTATTAGGAGTAATGGTCAAGGTATGAGATGTTCCTTCATCTACTGAATATGAGTTAGTCGCTCCACTAATCGTATTACCTGCATAGGCTACAGAGCCACCAGTTGAGGAAGTGATTGCCAAGGAATAAGACGTGGTCGTACTATACTCCACAATCTCCTTGAACTCCTTCCAATAGTTTGCTGCTTGATAGGCTGACTTGCTACCTTGTGGAACATAGAGCGTAGCATTTGTTCGATTAGTGAACACATCAGAGCCTATAGTTATAGGCGTTGCCCTCTCTACGGTCACAGAAGTCAAACCGCTACAATCACGGAAAGCATAGTCTCTTATTTTCGTCACGCTGTTGGGTATAGTTACGGATGTCAGGTTACTGCAATCAGCGAAAGCAGAGTTTTCGATGCTCTTCACACTATTGGGAATCATTACGGAAGTCAAACCGCTGCAGTTACGGAAAGCGCCATCTCCGATGAACGTCACGCTGTTGGGAATAGTAATGGAAGTCAAACCGCTACAACTACTAAAGGCAGAGTACTCAATGCCCGTCACGCTGTTGGGAATAGTAGTGTTTTTGCAGCCTCGAATCAAAGTACTGGTCTTTGTCTCGATAATAGCATTACAATTATCGCGGGAATCATATTTCGTGTTACCACTTTCCACAGAAATAGAAGTCAGACCGCTGCAGCCAGAAAAAACATTACCACTAATGCTCGTCACACTGTTGGGAATGGTGATGGAGGTTAAGCCGCTACAGCCAGAGAATGCATATTGTCCGATGCTCGTCACACTGTTTGGAATGGTAATCGAAGTAAGACCGCTACAAAGACCGAATGCATCTCTTTCAATGCTCGTGACATTGTTGGGAATCGTTACGGAAGTCAAGCCGCTACAGCCATAGAAAGCCCCACTTCCTATGCTTTTCACGCTGCTGGGTATTACTAAATCTTTTATTTCACTACCATTCAAATACAAATGATGGGCATAATAAAGAGGATTAGAATCGGAAGGAGGAAACGATATATTACACCATGCCGCCAAATCTGATATGTGGACTGCTTTCAAGCTGAAACAACTGACGAAAGCTGAGTTTTCAATGCTCGTCACAGTATTGGGAATTGTGACAGAGGTAAGGCTGATACAACTATAGAAAGCATAGCTTCCGATACCCGTTACGGTAAAGCCATTAATAGAACTTGGAATAGTGACGGCTCCGCTTATGCTTTTATTAATTGCTGAGGATTCTGAGGATTCTCCATCACCTACTTGGCAGGTCTTATTTGCTGCACTTATCACCTTAAAGGTCATGTCAACACCTTCTACAGTTTTAGCCGTAAAGGTATCGCCATCGTTGAGAGAATTTTCCTCAAACGTCACGCTAATTGTGGTATTCTGACTGATGCTACTAATGGTATATTGATCGTTCTTTATACTTGCAGTAACATCAGTACCATTAACGATAACACTCTTCAGTCGATAGCCACTATTGGGCGTAAAGGTCAGTGTATGAGATGTTCCTTCATCAACTGAATATGAGTTTGTAGCTCCACTAATCGTATTACCTGCATAGGCTATAGAGCCACCGGCTGAGGAAGTAATTGATAAGGTATAAGACGTGGTCGTACTATACTCCACAATCTCCTTGAACTCTTTCCAATAATCAGCAGCAGCATAAGCAGACTTGCTACCTTTGGGGACATAAAGTGTGGCATTCCATCTGTTTGAAAAAGTTAATGAACTTATTGTTATTGGATTATTCCACCTTACAATCACTGACTTTAGATTATTAGAGAGACTGAATGCACCATAACCAATGCTTGTAACGCTTTGGGGAATATCTATAGAAATTAAATCCTTACAGTTTTCAAAAGATTGACCACCAATGGTATTCACTGAATTGGGAATAGTGATTGTACTAAGTCCATTGCAAGCCATGAAAGCAGCGTTTCCTATGCTCGTCACGCTGATTGGTATTATTGTGTTTTTGCATCCACGAAACAATGTGTTAGTTGCAGTTTCAATTATTGCATTACAATTATTACGAGAATCATATTTGGTATTCCCGCTTTCTACAACAATGGTACTTAGTCCGTCACAACCAGCAAATGAATTAGCGGCAAGTTTCGAGACATTATATGGGATAACTAATGATTTCAACCCTACGCAACCATAAAAAGCCGAATCTTCGATTTTCTGTAGACTTTGAGGAAGAATAACATCGGTTAATTCAGTGCAGCTGGTAAAGGCATAAGTACCTATGGTTTTTACGCCATTGGGAATAACTGAATAATTACAGCCTTTAACTAAAGTCATGTCAGCCTTTCTTATAATGGCATTACAATTATTTCTAGAATCAAAATAAGGATTGTTTTCGTCAACGCTTATTGAGGTCAAGCCAGAACAACCAAAAAAAGCTCGGCTTCCGATATCTTGTACTTTTGAAGGAATAAATAATGAAGTAAAGGCTGTACAACCTTCAAATGCTCCCGATCCTATGGTCTTTACATTTTCCGGAATAATCACAGTTTCTAATTTCGTATCATTGCAAAAAGTTTGCTGCTCTATTATTGTTACACTTGATGGTATCTTTACAGAAATCAAATCGGGACACCATCGAAATGCAAATACACCAATTGTCTGGACTGAATAATCGATCTTATTAACAGTTATCTTTTCTGGTATGATGATATCTCCCGAATAACTATTTTGATTAATCTCTCCATATGTGACTTCTGCTGTTGCATCAGACTTTAGGTTATAATATATACCGTCAATCTTTGCGTCATAAGCATACACACTGGATGAAAAAAGGAGTAACAATATAATACTCCAAATATTATATGCAGAAATATTGGTCATTACCTTAATCCGTTATTGTATTAATGTCTCTTTTATCACATCTTGATATGTTTAGACTAACTCTAAAGAAGAATGGGGAATTTTAACTTCATTCAGTAAACATTCCTTAAGTTCATTTCGGATAATATGTTCAATAACACTATAGTTTTCCTTAGGGCCAATTATAATTTCATCTAACGCATTCGGACTAATTGGATAAAAAACATATGGATCAATAGTATTCTTTTCAAAATCAATCAGCAACTGTTTTTTATTCATTTTGAGAGGATAATACTTATCAACAACAATACGAAATTCCTTTTCATATGCCCAATCTGAACTTTTAACAAAAGGAGAAATACAGGCACATAAAATACTTAATTCATCGATTTTTTCATTAATGTCCATATCCGATTTTATGCGCTCTGCCTCCCATTTATATATGCCATGAAAGATTTCCTCCAAAAGTAGGTCGTCGCAATCTCCTTCATAGGAGACGAAACCAAACTGTGAGTTTTCAAACTGTGAGTCCTCAATAAGAAGATCTGTAAGAGTTAACGTATTAAACTTCAAACAAACACCCTTAAAATCTGCACCATACATTTTCCACATCGGAAGGAAATCTCCTTTAGTAGAAAAAGAAATCGTATATGGAATAGTGCCCGTTTTAATAGTTCCATTAACAGGTTTTTCAAAACTGGTCTCACGACACCGTATTTCATTATCTTCATTCTGGTACACTTCAGAAAGATTCATATTATTATCTGCACATTCTTCATATCTGGGTAAAAACCGTTTTACTGCATCAAATCCAAGTTTCATTTCTCTTGGATCATTAACGTTATAAATGCAGCTTGCCCTAAAAGACAAACCCCTATTTCTATTTTGTCTATATCCCTCCAATATAGCAAAAAGAGCATCTAAACTCGTGTAATGATACACGAATGGTGTTTCTTTCAACTTTTCCTCAAACTTTGAATGCATGTATCTTATATTACAAATTTGTACTTATTATCACAATAGCAACAACCATCCCAAGGCGAGCGTTGTGCTCTCCTCAGAATATCAGGAAGTTTTTGGAAAGGTTGGTGGGATTTACTTAATTCTCCGAATCAATGCCTTGGGATTCATTCTGGTGTCCCAGATGTCAACGATATGAACAACATCCTCTGTCTCGTCATAATAATAGATGAGCTTGAAGCGACGGTTCATCATGTGCCGCCCAGATTACCTTAGCCATGGAAATCTCTCATAAAGCATTCTGTCTACTTCTTCTGAAGTATACCACTTCACCTGACCTTTTTCAAGTCTCTCCTCAAAAGCATCGATTCTTGCAATGGCTTCTTCCTCTGTCTTGGGGCCAATAATTGGGAACTTGTTCCAGTCAAGATCGTCAATCCAGTCGTGGACTGCGGCAACGCCATTGACGGCGTTGGGATTAACAGGGGCGACGGCCACGGGCTCGCAGCACATGCCGATGTTTTCTTCCTCTTCGAGGATGGGATACCTCTTATCTTCCATAGCTTGTTTGTTTTTCTGGGGGCAAAGATAGGGATAATTTTTGAAACCGCCAAACAATTCTAACAGAATTCCTTACGGAACTCTGCCAACTTCCTGTGTCACTATGTCAAAGATCGTTTATCTGTTTTTATCCGCCAATCCCCATCCTGTAGAGGACGGGGAAACGGGCGGATGGTGGGTTAAATGTCGAAATCACCTAAGGTGAAGACGTCGTTCGGGTTCATCTTCTGGCCACGCGCCTTGTCGATGAAGTCGGGTTGCCAGGTGCGCACATGGATCTGCGGCTCGTCGGGGTTGCGGAAGTCCCACATCATGAAGACATAGCCCTCGTCGCTGTAGCTGCCGGAGTGCCACTTCTGGTGGACGGTGACACCATAGATACCCTTGATGGTGGGGTGCGTCACGATGGTGATGTCGTCGAAGTTCACCTTGATATAGCGGGTGTTCTTGAAGGTTCGCTCGAGGTTCTTCAGATACTCGTGCTTGGTCTGCGTGCTGTAGATGACCTTATTGCCCGAGGGCATCACCTCGGTCTTCTTGGTCTTGATGACGCGGCCGACGATGATGAGGGCATCCTCGGAGAACACCTGGCGCAGGAACTTCAGGTCCTTCTGGTTGTAGGCGGTTCGGAAATGCTCCACGTAGTCGAGAATCATCATGCGGTCCTTCAGGTCGGTCACCTCGTGGCTCTTGTCGCGCGACTGGTTCATGCGCAGACGGGAGTAGAGCTCGGGATTGATGGTGTAGTAGAAGCTGACGATGACACCCTTGCTGTCGAAGTTGATGACGGCCTCTTGGTAGCCCAACTCCTCGTCGTCGGCAGTCTTCACGATGAGGGGAATGCCACGCACCTGATAGCCCGTACGGGTGGTGAGCAGATGCTCCACGATCTCCTCCTCGACACACTGGAAACGCTCGTTGGCCCATAGTTTGTTGAGCTCGCCCTGAGCGTCCTTCACCATGTAGTACTCAGGAAATTCCAGCTTCGACTGGCTGCTCTCGTAGGCGCTGTTGATCAGCGTCATCACCGACGACACGGCGTGCTCCATTTTCTCTTTAAGCTGCTGGTTGTCAATGCCATCGTTGATGACCAGACGCACTTGGTTGTAGGCGACGACCGATGCCAGATGGCAGACAACAAATGATAAGGTCAATAAAAACTTTTTCATATCTGTTTTCTTAAATTTCTCAATATCTCAATCATTCAATCTCTCAATCTCTCAATCTCTCATTTTTTCTCCTCTTTCAGGGTGAACCAGATGGCACCACAGCCACGGTAGTTGTCCAGACGGTCGTCGTGGCCGGTCTTCAGGTTGGGACGTGTCTCTTCGCCCTTGCCCAGCAGTGCCTTGATGTTGCCGGCAATGTCGTAGACTACGAGGTAGCATTCCTCCAGGTTCTCGGCGGTGGCGAGCTTGCCATAGTTGGTGATGCTGCCGTCGGCCTTCAAGGGAGGCATGATATGCTTCAGCTCGAAGAAGTTACGGGCAGCGGCAATCTTGCGGAGCGTAGGATTCTTAATACCGAAGAACCGCTGCTGCAGCTGCTGTTTCAGCTGCTCGTCGACCATGGTCTTCTGCGGCTGCTTGGCTGCGGGTACCTTCCTGCCAATCCTCACGGTGTCCCTGACCACAACGGTATCGATGAGCGTCCTGGCCACCTGGTCGAGGATGCCCGTATCCAACGAGTCGTCCTGGACGATGCCGTTGTCGTAGAACAGCGGTACGAGCTTGTCCTTCTTGACGTAGGCAAACACGCGGATCATATCGGCACGACGGAGGACGATGGTGTCGACGAGGTTGTTGATGTCGCGAAGGGACACCTTGTCGATGGGACGGCTCACACGGCTGGAAGCCCAGGTGAGCACCTCGCGCTGAATCTGCTCGTAGGCCACAGAGGCAGCCTCCTCCTGCGTTGGCATGGTGGCCTCGCTGTAGAGGTACTCCTTATTCTTCTTGATGTCGTTGACCTTGGCCTGGCGCTGGTCGGCAGCGGCGGCCGTCAGTACGACGAAGAGTAATATGATGATACTGACAATCTGTTTCATTTCGTTACAAACGTTTTGGGGTTTGATTTCTGATAGGCACCAAAGAGGTTCCTGATGTTCTGTGTAGGAACGTAAGAGTAAAGCCGAGCCTCAACGGTGCCCTGTTGGGCGGCAATGACGTCGGCAGGAACGGTGACGGTCAGCACGTGGTTGTAGTTCTCCTCGCGGTTCACGGCCACCACCACCGCCTCGACGGTGCCGTCGTCGGTGACATTGTCGACACCGTAGTACAGCTGGCAATGGCTGTTACGGCAGAAGGTAATCCACTGCTTCAGGTCAACCTCGACGGTAGACTTACGGAAGCCGTACTCCACCTGGGTCATGCGCAGCTGGACGCAACCCTTCATCTCCGTACTCAGCATCATATTGGCAACCGTCTCGGCAGGATAGCGGGCGTTGCAGACCAGTTTGTCGCCAGCGAAGTAGAGACGGTTCGTACAGGTCTCGACGATATAGGAATCGTACTGTGCCTCCTGATTGTCAGGCACGTGGACGACGGCAGTCTGCTGGATGTCGCTGAGGATGTGGCGCTCGGCATCGATCTTGTTTTCGCCACTCATCAACTGGTACTCCACGGGGAACGAGACTGTCAGCAGCGGGCTGTCGTCGCGGCTCCACGACACCACATAGCGATGACCGTCGTAACGGTATTCGAACTTGTCCGTAGGCAACAGCGTGCCAACGGTCTGGAGCGTGCCACGTTCGAAGCGGAAACCGTCGTCGCGCACCATCATGGCGGCCGTCTTTTCGGACGGCGGGTACTTCAGCTGGAGGAAGTAACGCTCCAGGAAGTCGAAGACGGGCGTCTGTGCCGCCTGGCGCATCTCCTCGGAGAAGAGGCTGAGGCCGATATGGTCCACGACGCCATTCTGGAGATGGACAGTCAGCGGCGTGTTGGCGACGGAGAGGGTGTTGTAGCCTTCGTGCAGCTTGCCGGCATCGACCTTCAGCGTAGTGGCCAGCCGTTGCAGTTCCTGCGTCCGATAGGTGACCTGTGCCGTTGCCGTCATAGCAACTGCCAGAGTCAGAAGGATATATAGGACTATACGCTTCATAGGGTTAACGGTCTATTACGGTCAGAATGTAGTACGCAGCACTATCGTTAGCAGCACGCTGCTGAAGCGCCTGAACCGTCTGATTCCAGAGTCTACCGGCCTCACTGGAGCCGTTGCGGGCAGCTTGACGCAGATAGTTCAGACCAAGGATGACTTGATGGCTCTCGCGACGGTTGACCAGCTCGCGTCCCAGCTCCAACTGTGCATCGGCATCGCCGTGAAGGGCGGCCTGTTCCAATTCGTAACGGGTACGCTGCTTGGGTGTTTCAGCCGTCTTTTCGCGGGTGTCGTTCTCTCGCTTTGCGGGTTCCTTGGCCTCTTCCTTTTTATCTTTCGGTTCCACCGTCTTCTTCTCGTTGACGACCGTAACGGTATCAGAAAGCTTGCCCTTAGGCTGAGGTGCTTCTTTCTGCTTGGGCCAGAACAGGAACACGACTATCGCAAAAGCCATGAGACCAACCAAAGCGTAAAGCCAAGTATTGCTCTTTGCAGGCGTTGAAGCCGTTGAAGAATTCGGAACTACTGGCGCCTTCTCTTCCCTGGTCTCAGAGGCTTCTTGCCGAGGCTCCTCGGCTGACAGCGTAAAGGGCTTGTCATAGCAGAGCTTCACATGGCCAATCTCCAGCCGATCGCCCTTAGCCAACACGACCTTGTCGTCTTTCTGCAGCACCTCGCCGTTGATTTTGACTGAGGCGTCAGCGACCAAAGGCTGGACGACACACTTGCTGCTACCATCGGAAAGTCGCACCACATGGAGCGCAACGCACTGACAACCAGGGAACTGGGTATTGTTCGCACCCTCCTGCAAAGGAATGCGCATCTCACCATAGTAGAGAGCGCCCAGAGGCTGCGGAGCCGCTGTCGAAGGCTGTACCTCTACTTCGAAGCTGACAGCCATTGACTGCTTGCACTGAGGACAAGTAATCTTCTTGACCGCCTCGTTCTTGGAGTTCTTCACTCCGAGGACAACGCCACACGAAGGACACTTGATGAACAGCTCTTTCATGACACCAGTTATTTAGATTTCGGTGGGAGCAAAGACATCAGTCACGTCGTCGGTATCGTTGGTAAACGACAACGTCTCACCAGTATGGAGATCGATGACCTCACCCTCGTCAGCCTTCTGGTTGTGGTTCAGGTCAGACATTGCCACATCGGGAACGCCGTCCTTGTCCAGATCGATGATGGCCACGCGCTGGCCGTTCATCTCCAGCTCCTCTACTGTCACCACCTGTCCGTCTGGCAATTCTATATTGCCATAGCCCAGAACACGCACGTCATTGTCATCAGCCGACATATCGCTCCCTGCCTCCGACTCTTTTTCGTCTTTAAGAGTTCCCTCAGCGACGTCAGCGGCATCATTTCCTGCAACCACACGAACGTCATCGGCCTCTTCATGCTCTGGGGTTTCCTGTGCGGACTCTCTTTCTGTTGTCAATCCTGCGGTATCGGCCTCTACCGTAACTTCGGCGGGAGCTTCCTCTACGGCAACTTCAGCAGCAGGTTCCTCTACAGCAACTTCAGCAGCAGATTCCTCGGCCTCTTCCACTTCCGCCGACGCCAGCTGGGGCTCAATCTGCTCGGCAAACTCCTCCTGCTCCTGATGCGTCTTGGCGTTCCACTCGGCTGCGGTATAGGTGGTGTAGACGTTGCCATGCCACGTAAACACATGGCCAGGACCCATTTCGGCACGGGCGGCCTCGAAAGCATCCTTGAAGTTCATGCTGTCGAAGTCGGCCGTCTTAGTCTCCTGCTCAGGAGCCGACTGCTCACCGTTCATCACTGTCTGCACGCCATAGGCAGATGCTGCACCCATCAGTATTCCTGTGAATCCACTGATTGTTATTGGTTTCCAAGTTTCTTTCTTCATAGCTGTAATTGTTTTAATGAGTTTAACTTTCGAGTGCAAAGGTCTGCATTTATTTTGAACTGACAATGATTTTTACGGCATAGTCCACGAAATGGTGGGGTTAATGTATGAACTGTGTCTTGCAATAGGGACAACAGGTGTTTTGAGCAACAATATCGTAAGACTGGTTACCAAGGAAACGGCCACAATGCGGACAAACATAGTCGCGCTGAAACTGACGGGCAAGTTCCTGACGACGATAGGGAATCTTAGAGGCATCGCGATAGGCCTTGATAAAAAACACCAGCGACGCCACGATAGCTACGACATAGAGAGCGACATACCACACACTACGTCCACCAGTGGCAATGCTCAGGGCGATGGCCACCATCGTGATGAGACCGGTGATGGAGCGCAGGGTGTTGAAACGGCGCTCGTCTATCTGCAAGGCAATGTTCTGCTTCTCAAAGTTCTCCCACACCGCTTTTAACGGACGGATGTCAGCAACAGGAGGGAACTGGCCCTCAAGGCTCTTCCAGTCAAGCGTATAACGGTCGCGTCCCAACTCTATCCTATCGGTCTTCCTAATGGTCTTCGCCTCCACCGCCATTCCATTAACATAGGTATAGTTATTGATGTCCAAGTTCTGCAGTTTGATGGTATTGTCAACAATTTCTATCAGACAATGCTCCTTGCTGACGGACGCAGGGACATCCGCCTTGTCCAACAACACAGACTTACCGTCTATGTTCAGCTGTAACTTGGAAGAAACGATATCTCGGCCTATTTGTATTTTCATCGTATAGACAGTTTTTGACTGGTTCGCAATATGAGTTCCTTCATATTCTTCAGAGCCTCCTTGGAGATAGTCACCTGGAAGGCAAAATGATCGTAGTCGGAAAGGATGAGCTGTTGCTTCAACACATTAATAGAATACACATAGCTCAGGTTGATGATAAACCGCTTACCGATACGCATGAATGTCTGTGCCTCGGCACCCAACTGGGCGGCCAAGGCCTTTTCCATTTCACCAAGGTTCATCAGGATAGAAGCACGCAACTTGTTGACCATCACGATGTCGGTATAGTTGCCGTCGGCCTCGAAATACACAATTTTCGAGACATCTATCCGTTGCAGTTCATCCCTCGAATTGAAGAATATGTATGTTTCCTTGTTTTCCATTTCCCGTATTCATAAGGTATTGATGAACAGTCCATACAGACTGTTATAGTTATATGTACGTGCAAAGATAGGACTTTTTTGTAGAAGTGCCAAATATTTATGAAAGATTTTCTCTGGCAAAGGAATCTGAAGACCTACTGTGAAGACTTACTGATGACTTTTATTTATTACTTAGTAGATAAGCGAGAAAATGCATTCTTCTAATATAGAATCACGAGACCTTGTGAGGCCAAAATAATAACAAGGTTTTCTCGCGCGCGTATATAATGCAAAACAGAAAATAGGTAGCACCCGCCACACCCGCCGCACCTAAATTAACGTTTATTGCACATTTTTTAATGCTCAATGCACAATTCACAATGCACAATTGGGTGTCTGAGGCGTTTGACAGGAACAAAAATCTTCAAAAATCTAACATCAATGGACTGAATGTATTCACCGTCGCGCATTATTATGGTGTTTTCGAAGATTTTTGTTCGCATTTCAACTTCTTTTGTACGGATTTAGGTGTGGCGGGTGCGCCGGGTGCGGGTGTTTTTCCGTTTTCCCTATATAGTAATCATCTCTCCGGAAAAAGTCACCTTTAGCGACGAGAAGGTGACCTTTACCGGTGAGAAGATAAGCTTCTTCCCAGAAAAGATGACCTTTAGCTTCGGATTTTCGAGAGAATTCATCCGAAAAGATGACCTTTAGTCGCGAAAAGATGACCTATAGCAGCGAGAAGGTCACCTTTAGCCGCGAAAAGGTGGTCTTTACGATTCTAAAGGTGGTCTTTAGCGCGCTAAAGGTCATCCTTTTATGCATAAATATGCGCATAAACACACACCTTCGTCACCTGTTGACAAAGCTAAAGATGGCGATGTCGTTGTGGTTACTGGCCATGCGAAGTGTACGGAGAACCTCATTGAGCGTGGAGTCGCTACTTCCATAGCTCACATTCTTTTGGCAAAGGATTGCACTTACAAGAAGTTCTTTGCGGGGATATGGCGGATGATGTTATCGTCACCACAGACAATAACATCTTCATTATTCCTGGCCTTCTCCTCCAGCATACGCTTTCCTGCCAATTCTATTCCAGCCTTTAACTTCTCTGAAAACTCTTTATTTGACATAGCCTTTTATAATATTAAAAACTGAATTAACTTTAACGACAATTTTCTCCTCTTTCCCACCAAAAGCCACTTGGACTGCAGGATATGCACTATTATCATACAGTTCCCAGTAATCTACCTCACCCATGAACAAGTTAAATAGATTGCGGATTCCTGAAACATACCTACGTCTTAAAATTGGCTCGGGAATGTTATGGCCTCCCTTTGACACTCTTTCCGCTACACGTCGCAGCGCCAACTCTGGCGAATTCAACCAGAAGAATAGCACTCTAACAATATACCCCTTTGCCTGTGCCTTACGAACAAGATTAATATATGATTTCGTCGCGAGTGTCGTTTCAATGGCGAATGACTCTTCATGCTCCAACAGTTCTTCTATACGTAGCAGCATCAGTCGTCCTGCCTCGATTGCCACGCTTTCAGGATTAAATGGCGACAAGCCACGAGCAATTTCATCTGCATTCACGAACTCCTTGCAATCAAGGATTTCTGGCAGTACCGTATAAGAAGCAGTTGTCTTTCCTGCTCCATTACACCCGCTGATGATATAGAGGTTCTTACTCATACCGCTGGCAAAGATAGGCATTATTTCTGAAAGTGCCAAATATTTGGCAAAACATTTTGGAAGTAAAGCAAATTTGTCGTATCTTTGCAGCATGAATGAGAGTTCTCGCTTAGGCGAGCGCCTTGGCTAACCGAGCCGAGCGGCATATAGGCGCGATTGTATCAAGCTCCGCAACCGTTCTAATTAAAACAAAGCCGTTGGTCGAGTACCTGCGGCTTTCGTTTTTTCTAATCGGATAGTGCTCCAAGGTTGGTTGATCAAGGGGTCGGAGACTGTGATCATATTGATCAGGGGGTCGGAGAATGTGATCACACTTGTGAGGTTATAGATCCTCGTATGCAGCCATCAGTCGGCTCAACTCTGCAATCTCACGCGTATACTCGTTGTCTGCATCAGACTCATAATCTGGAGGCCCCAGGTTCAAGCCCTGGCTGGTCCGCACTGAAAATCAGCAACTTACGAGAAATCGAAGGTTGCTGATTTCTCTTTTTGCGAACATTTTGCGAACAAAATGATATTTCATGGAACATTGTGCATACCTCCTGAAGGCTCTGGCATCTGCATTTTGTTCGCAAAATCCTCGATTTTTGTTCGCAAAGCGT
>Ga0326511_10001600_pt1 | contig 18687 bp, 19 predicted proteins | sample 0_2496_0518_D_FD_203701 | JGI IMG/M metagenome (GOLD analysis project Ga0326511, IMG submission 203701) | Bovine rumen microbial communities from UC Davis, California, United States - 0_2496_0518 | ecosystem: Host-associated > Mammals > Digestive system > Stomach > Rumen | place: USA... | reverse complement strand
ATATATGTGAACAAGAATCTTTGCTTTGAACGGCAGCAGGAATCCTGCCAGCATGAATTGAGCCACATCCTGAACGATGATTTTCACTCGTTCGAAACTGCCGACACGTTAGAGCGTATAAGGCACGATGGCTAAACTAAAGAGAATCCTTCGAAACTTAAGAGAATCATTCGGTTAACGTTTGAGATAAGGAGAATGCAAAATGGCAGGGGCTACGAATCAGGAAAGCGAGAACTTCTACCGAGACAAATATTATGGTCGCCTTGAAGCCAGCATGGACGAAATCAAAGCCGACATGCGGGACATTAAGGCCGACATGAAGATTATTAAGGAAGGCATGATTGCATACAACGGCGAGACAAAAGACGCCATCAACGGGATTCGCAAGGAGGTCAGCGACAACTTCTACAAGACTTTGGTGGCCATCGGCGTAATGCTGTCATTGATTGCTGGAATCTCGAAGTTGTTTTAGTCAAAAAAAAAGCCCTGCCGAAGCAGGGGCAAAGAAAAAAGCCCGCTGGTCAGGGGCTTCTCTCTTGTGCATTCGAATGAGCCTCACAGTCAAAGGCTATTCTCCTCTGCGCTTTAGCCGCGCCGCTCCGCTGAACTGTTTCGCCGCACCATGTGGAAGGTACGGGCAGGACTTCAACGGTGCCCAACTGCCAAACATAGTATAGCATATCATGGAGGTGGTGTCTATGGCTGTCTACAAGGACGAAGAGAAAGGCACCTGGTACGCCAAGTTTAGATACACGGACTGGACGGGGAAGGCGCGTAGTACCACTAAGCGCGGCTTCAAGACAAAGCGGGAAGCGAGAGCCTATGAGATAGATTTCAAGCGTAAGTCAAGCGATATGCCTGATATGACTATGGAAGAGCTGTGCAAGCGCTATCTATCTGCCATGAAACCAAGATGGAAGTACTCTACATACCTATCGCATGAATGTGTGATACGACTGTACATCTTGCCAATGCTCGGAAACCTTGCCATTTCTGACATAAGTGCATCAACTATCGTGGAATGGCAGAATTGGATGCTATCCAAGAAGCAAAGCGAATCCACGCTCAATATTAGGAATGGCGCACTAACTGCGATATTAAACTACGCTGTAAGGCTTGGATGGATATCGAAAAGCCCGGCCGCCAATATCAGAAGGATAGGCGCGCCGACTCAAAGGCTTGAATTTTGGGAGTTAGACGAATACAAAAAATTCCTGAGTGCTGGCGAAGGTTCGAAGAACTACGAAAAATACAAGCTATGTTTCGACATTCTGTTCTTCTCAGGAATCCGCATCGGTGAATTCATGGGGCTTGGGAAAGGAAGCTTCGACTTTGAGAAGAATCAGATCATCATAAATCAGGCAATCATGCAATCGACAAGGACACTAAGCTCTCCGAAGACAAAACAATCATTCCGGCGAATCACAATGCCTACTGCCATCATGGAAAGAATAAAGGCATACATGGATAATCTCTATGAGGTTCCGGAATGTAAGATGTTCTGCGCGACAAGCAGACCGATTTATGAGCGACTCACAAAATGGTCGAAGTTGGCAGGTATACGCCCTATCAACGTACACGGGCTTAGACATTCGAACGCAAGCTACCTAATCAGCCTTGGGATCCCAATCACGGTCATAAGCAGAAGGCTTGGACACAAAAACCCAAAAATCACACTGGATACATATTCGCACATGTACAGGGAGGACGAATCGAATGTAGCGGATATTTTGGCAAAAGCACTCAATGTTGGTCAAAGTGTTGTCAAAAAAAATAAATAAAGCCGACAGCCCTTATATTTCCTTGGGTTGTCGGCTTTATACATCATTTTAGCTTGAACCATAAATTACATTCGCATACTTTCACAAACACCCGCGAACCATTGCAAACACTCACTCTGTCCGCACGAAAAGATGTTCGGTTTTTGTGAGAACGAAAACTTTGTTGGTCAATATGTTGGTCAGCCTTGCAATTTAGTCAAGTTACAGGCAAGTTAGAGAATCCTTGATTTTACTTGGATTATCCATCCTGATGTGACATTCAGGCAAGTTACGGGCAAGTTATGCGTGCTTCACTCGCTCATGCTCCTCGGCCTTCTTCGCATTGTTCCACCGTTCTATCGTGCCCACCAAGTAGCCTGTGATGCGCCGTATGCGCTCAAACTTCCTGTGCTGCACGACGTAGTCAAGAGAGACTCCCTCTCCGTCTGGCGCAATGTCTATCACCAGCCGTATCAAGTCTCCACCTGTCTTTTCCCGGATATGCTTTATGTACGCCCTTGTTTCCTCCTCAGAGCATCCAAGGAAGTCTACTACCTCTACTCCACCAATCCTCATGGCGCTACCCCGCTATCAGTTCATAGTCGGTTATCCCGCGCGCTATCGCTCGTGCGATATCATCCTGTCGGTTCTTCAGAATGTCAGCATCATCGGGATTGTCGATGAACGCAATCTCAACAAGCGAAGCTACGGCATCGGTATGTGTAAGGACATACAAGCCGTTCCTCCCCGGCTCTGCCCCTTTAATGCCACGGTCCGTTGTACCTAGAGAATCAATCAACTGATCCTGTATGCACTTGGCAAGCTTCTTCCCTTCCTTGGATGTGAAGTAATGCCATGTCTCCGTTCCGTGCGCTGCACCATTGAAAGCGTTGCAATGGATTGATACAAACACATCAGCGTTGAGATTGTTCGAAGTGTTTGCAACCTCATATAGACTGTCGTCCTGCATGTTGCCTACTACCTCAATGCCTGCTGCTGTGAGATACCCGCTTACAAGGTCAGCCACAGCCTTTGCAATGTCGCACTCTCTCAATCCATTCCCACACGCGCCGGGATCAGGTATGCCATTCGGCGCATGTCCGGGATTCAAAAATACCTTCATTTGATTCACTCCTTCTTATCAATCGACTGAGCAACGCCACGGCTCATATAGCCAAACAAGCCTATTGCCAGCTCCTTCGCCATGCCCTCGATGCTCATGTCGCCGTGCATGATAGCTACCACATCCATGCCGACTACTGTCGTTACGCATGCCAGCGTCAGCCCTACGGCGATTATTTTGTCGATGCTCCAGTTGTTCATTTGAGTACCCCCCAGATTGCCACGCCAGCCATGATAGCAAAGGCGACGATTTCCCTCGCCCCTACTGTCGAATGCTTGTGACTTTCCAGCTCTGCAAGCCGATCCTCGTGAGATTTGAGCATGTTGCGGATCTCCTTGGTATCGTCTGTTCGCTCATGGATCATGGTTTCCACTTTCCCAAGGCGAACAAGAACATCACGTTGATCTTTCTGTATCTCATCCAATCTGTCTATGATTCTGTCTATCTGACTGTCACTCATTCACCGCGCCTCCCACTGGCTTAACCCAGATATTCAGGCTCGTCGGCTTTGTTGCGCTTACCACGATACCGACTCCACTGGATGGATCATTTGCTCTTTTGTAGCGAATGTCGTTCTTTCCTGCCATTCCCTGAATTACATCGTTCAATTCCGATACGGTGATTCTTGCGTTATCATCCGAAAAGGTCGGCATAGCCACACTCCTTCCTATTAAAAACACGGATACCCAGAAGGGTATCCGTGCAGATAGTCTTGAATGGTTGCTTACTCAGCGTAGATACCGTTGATGATAGCGGTAATGTCCGCAGACGTAGCAACGAGCTCGGCGCCCTCCAGCGCATCGAACTTGTAGGTGGCGGGAGTGTCACCGGAAGCGGGAGTGGCCTCGACAACCGTGACGTTCGTGCCAGCTGGAAGATCCTTGCCTGCGCCCTCAACGAAATCAGCCGTGGTGGTGATGGCCTCGTCCAGGTTGTAGACCTTGCCCTCGTTGGCCGCGATCAGAAGATCGTTGGTCAACTGTGCAGCGGTCTTGCTTCCGCCTGCCTTGTAAGCGGAGGCAATCTTTCCATCCAGCTCGGACTTCGTGTAAAGCTCGGCCTTCGTGTACAAATCGGTCTTGGTGTACAGGTCTTCCTTGGGATAGGTCTCGGTCTTGGAATAGACCTCGGACTTCGTGTACACGGTGCTCTTGTTGGGGAACCGTGCATCGTTCTTGGTGGCCATGCCCTGCGCTACGTCGTTGAGCTGCTTGACTGTTACGCGTGCATTGTCATCGGAAAAAGTAATCGTCGGCATGTGAATCATCCTTTCTGTCCTGGGTAGTAATCATCTATGATATCCTGGATATCCTTGTCTGTCGCGACGGGGTAATCATCGTCCCCGCCGCCTCCGCCGCCACCTGCGACAGGCATAACTGCTGCCCTGCAAATCTCACCACCCGGCCATCCGGCACGGATGAAGATTGTGGCGTTCTTGAAGTAGAAAGATTCGCCGGGGGCCAGCACTATGCCAGTGTCCTTCACGGCAGAATCAGAAACCTCGACAGGAGCACGTTTGCAGAGATTCTGCACCGTGCCGCTCTCGTAGGGCACCTGCATAAACGCGTCATGCGTCAATGTACACTGCATTGCATCCACCCCCTGCCAATCTCACATACGGTTGACCATCTGACGGATCATGTCCTTGTCACGGTCATCCGCATTACGCATCATGTCCTCCAGCTTCTGCCGGAGGTCGCTATGGCCGCTATAGCCATCGCGGTATCCGCCGTCCATGTAACGGCCTCTGGAATCCCTGCGGTAGGAACCGCCATCAATTCCCTCATAGGAGCGATAGGAACGTCCTGAACGCTCGTTTCCTACGTCCTCCATCTCCTCAAGGCATTTCAGCTTCACAAGCCCGCTGAGTGCGTGCTTTGTAGTCTCAACGTCCCCCGTGGAACGGATTCCCTTTTCTGCGAAGTCGTGGAGCACGTCGCAAAGCTGCTCCTCAAGCTTCCTAATATCCTTCATTTCCATCTATTCACCCCCGCATTGCAGTCAGATCAGGTCTACTGAATATCACGTTCGCGTTCTGCACAAGAATCGGTATGTTGCTTGTGTTCCTGATGGATAAGGTCTGGCAGCATCCACGGTCTACCTGTGCATTTACCGCGACGGATACATTCTGGAACTCCTCAACTGCCGCAGGAGTTACAATCATGGTGGATGCAGGAATCGTTATCCCGTCTACCATCACAGCCAAGGATATCTCGCCTACCGTCTGCCCTGTCGGTACGGCGACATTCGCGCCGAAATCGACACTATATATCGCGGTCATGGGCTGACGGCAACGGCATCCTCCAGTATAGGGAACATAGCCCTTAAGCCTGAACGCCCCTGTTCCTTCACGATACCGGATAAATCCACGGGTGCATGGTACGGGGTTTTCAGTGAACACCACCGTTTCACCTGGGTTTACGGTCTGAACCGCATTCGCACTAAACTCACTCAATGGGAACACCTCCCATCAAGCGCAGCCGAAGTTTACGCCACAGCCGCAGCCATTCGGATTCTGTACGGGATATGCAGGAATCGGAGTGGGGTTGAGACGTTGCAGAAGAATTGCTGTCTGTGCCTCATTGTTTGCGGTAATCGTTGCGGTCTGTGCGGTCTGCGATACCTGTCCACGCAAAGCAGCAATCTCCGCTGCCTGATCAGACGCTTTCTGCTTCCAACTATCAAGCTCAAGCTGACACAGCTTGTCCTGTATGCCTTGGAATCCCTGATTCTGACTCTGGATGATGGCGTTTGTATTCGCGGTATTCTGTGTCATGAGGTCGCGTAAGCCGTCGCTGATTGCCTGGCGGTCTGCGCAGTTCTCTGTCGCCACCGTATACTTGAGGTCCGCCGTAGCTGCCCTGTTATCACAGCAACACTGCTGAAGTGCCATAGCAAGGTTGTTGTGTGCCTGAACGTCCGCGATCTGATTGGCGTTGAGAGTACCGTTCAGGGTATCTTTTGCCGTCGTAATAGCCTGCGCCGTCGCATACTGGCCTCCCGTGATCGCCGCAGTAATATTGGCGTTGCCCTGACAGTTTGCTACGGCTGCATCAGCAAAGCCGTTACCAACCTGCGCCTGAAGTGCAGCAATCTGACCGGTGGTTGCTTGCTGGTCGAATCCCCTCTGGATATCCGCCTGCTGTCCGATGTACGGGATAGCACCGCCGCCTAAGCAGTTGCCACCCCAGTTTCCTCCCATGGCAATAAGAAAGAAAAGAAGGATCCACCAACCATTGCCGAAGCCGTCATTGCCCCAGCCGTTGTTGTTCCCGTTGCCCATCACGGCAGCTACATCCGCCGCAGAAAGACCGGTTCCGTTTTCAAGTGCCATTCAAAGCACCTCCTTATTTATTTCAACCCTTGCGGATTGATTACAACCTCACGCCGAACATGCCAAGCATATTCCTTGCCTGTTCGAACTTTTGCTGTGAAATGCTCCCATTGTTGAGCATCTGTTGGACAAGTTCTTGAGGATTCGCGTTCGGCATCTGCTGAAGGATTTGCGCCTTCTTCTGCATTGCCTGCTGGATGATCTGGGAAGGATTCATGTTCTGGAAAAGGTTCATTTGACTTCCTCCTTCGCCTTCTGTACTACAGCCAATATCTGCTGAAGCTGTCCTTGAAGTGCTTCAAACTCCTTGCGGGATACTACGTCTTGTCCCTGCGGTTTCGGTGTGATTTCCTGCAAGGAAAAGACTCTTGTCTGGTTCGGCATTCCATTCGGTGCAATGCTTTTTATGAACATCTTCCCATCATTCGGGTCATTCACATTGATGAGTGCTACCGTGTATCCCGGTGCCACAGGATAGTTCGCAACGATGGAATCATCGTTTATGAAGGAAATCATGGAGTTGCCGCTTACCTGCTGTCCAGTAGCTGGAGCGCTTCCCCACATGTTTGCCGCCATTTACTCGCCCCTCTCGAAATAATAGATAGGAACCTCCCTGCCGGAGTCCCATGTATCAAAATATCTTCCGTCTACCACAGTCACTACATGGGAACCTGTGGCCACGATATAGAGGCCCTTGGGATGGTCTTTGCAAAAATCCTCAATGGTATAACAGTCAGGGCAGGTATTCGGGATGATATGCCTTGTAAAACCAAGCTTCCGAAGTCTGCTTCCCCAAACTTTATTGATAGAAGGCATTGTCTTCTGTTCAAACCCTTCCGTTACCACCATCATGTAGGCCGTGTCCCAGTCCGTTCCTGTTGCCTTCGCAATAGCCCTCACTACACAGTCATCCTCATGTGCCATGTTTGGATTCGGGTTGTAGTAAACGAACACAAGACCGCCTCATTCCGTTCTTTTTCGCTGTCCCTATTGTCGCAAAAATCAACAAACAAAAACGCCCTAAAAAGAACGCACTTTCGCCACCTTCTCATAAGCGGAGGAAAGACGCTTCCTTACCGTCGTTTCAGAACAGCAAAGCCTTTCCGCAATGCCGCACACGGAAACATCCTGCACGATATGAAGCCGCACGATTTTATCCTGAGAAGGTGTCAGCAAAGCCTCATACATGATCCGCTCAAACTCTTCCCTTGTAGCATCCTTTAGACGCTGCCTCGCATCCCTTGACCTCTGGTTCATCAAAATCCCCCATGGAAAAAGGGCACAGCCCGCAGGCCATGCCCTCATATTCAATTCCTGCGAAGTCTTTCCATCTCATCCTGGGATTCGTTCCTCATATCCTCCCAGAAACCTTCCTGCCTCTTGTCTGCCATCTCTCCATACAGTCTCGCCGCGTCCTCCTCATAGGAAAGCCATCGGTCAAGAGAAGCATCATACATGGCGTAGACCTTGTCTCTTTCCTCGGGAACGAGTCCGGAGGAACCGGAGAAACCCTTCTCCCACGGCTGTTCCGTGGGTGGATTCTTCGGAAGGATATCCGTACCATTGGACACATTTGGTTCATCCTCCGGCTCGTCCGTGCCCTCCTGCCATTGCAGCCTGTACGTGCGGGGTTCTTCCTTCTTGGAGAACGACTGCCCCTTCTTCGGTGCAATCATCTCTCCTGTGTCCTCGACGAACCTCCGTCTCGTCTCCATGTTCTTCTCTGCCAGAGACAGGAATTTCTCACGGAGGATATCACCCATGTTGCGGTATCCAAGCCAGAAATAGAACTCTGCCAGCGCACCATAGAGGCGCAGACCGTCCTTCTGTAGCTTTAGGATACTCGCTTCCAACTCATGGTCCATGTGCATAACTCCCTTCTTTGTGGATAAACTTGTGTATAAGAAAGCCGTCTCATTTGAGACGGCTTCTTTTACTTGATAACGCGGCTTACTTTCTGGATGCGTTCATTCTGAATCTTCATCTGCATGGACTTCCTTTGCTCCAGATTGTACTTCGGATTGTCTATGACCTCCTTCTCCTTCTTGGAGAGTTTGCTGAGCTCCTTCTTGACCTCCTTGAGACGGGCGAGAAGTGAAGGATTGTATCCTTCCGGCTTCTTTCCTGTCAGCTTGTACTCGTTTTCCAGCTTCGTCTGCTCATCAAACTTCTTGTAGAAGTCCTGTACAGATTGCGGATTCTTGTACGGCATGTAGGTAATTGCCCTTGTTAATGGCATCTCCTCCAATGACGTATCGAGCTGCCTGTCTCCTGCAAGAATATCAAGTGTCTTGAGTGGGAGCATTCCAATACTGCCCGTATAGCCGGAAATCAAGTGATCTACCTTGCTCGGCGCTACACCAAGCTGTTCTCCAATCACCTTTGACATACCCGTGGTATACGGACCATATTGGAGCTTCTCTGGAAGTTTCTCTTGATACTGAGGGACAATGTTCCTGCCAGTGAAGAAAGACTTGTTCATGTACGCTTCAATGATTGGCTTCACAGCAATCGGGAGAAGGTCTGGAAGTGCATCCCAAAGAGGCATGCCATATTCTTTTGGTTTATGGCTCTTGTCTGACATTCCCTTCTCTACCATATTTGCAAAGAACCTGATACCAACATCAGAACCCTTTGGAATCCTGATAATCGTATCTCCTACAGGAATCAGCCAATGCGTTTCCTTTAACCAATTGGGAGCTTCCTTGTACCAATCCTCATCACGGTGTAGCATGCAAAGAAGCATGGCAGGAAGAATACTGGAAAGCGCCAGCCTTGCGAACGCCCACGCCATTTCCTTTGGACTCTCCCTCCATCCTTTCGGGTCAAGCACCGTCCGATATAATTTGTTCATTCCTTGGAGACTTGCATTTGCGAACGGAACAAGTTTATTCCAGAATGCTCCTGCCTTGCCATGTCGTGCAAAGTCCATCAGATCACGAGATTCGAACGCAGCGCCGACAATGGCTTCGTAAGCGGCAGCCTTGGCATCTTGCTTGGAGATATGCTCCTTGTTCTTCTCATACATGGCAATGCGGGTAGCATACTCGCTATACTCGCTAGCCTTTTGTAGAACTTCAAGACAAGCAGAGAAGAAATTCCTGCTTGCAAGCCTTCTCGGAAGCGATCTCCCAAGCTTGTTAATGGTTTCCTGCGTGTAGTTCCTGTCAAGAGATACTGCGCTTGCCATTGCCGCACCGGAAGAAAGCCATTCATAATATGTCTCATCGCGCTTGACTGCGTGAATAAACGCACGAAACATATCAGCAGGACTAATAAACCCATTTTTGTTATAAACGGCAGCATCCGCATAATCACGGAAGATATTACGAGTAGCAAATTCAGGACTTGCAATGGTAAAGAAGGTACGAGCAACAGAAGTTATTTTGTGCAACAGGTGAAGCACGGCATTGCTGTTGTCGCGATCCATGTTGTTTACCGCCTTAACAACCTCCGGGTCCGTTTGCAGATACTTCTTTTTACCATCCTCATAGAACGTGATTGTGGTATTGTCATTTGGCTTCGCGTTGTCAACCTCTTCCAGCAGCATCCCGGAACCGTCGCATCGTGCCAGATTCGCCAAAAGGCAGCGTGCCTTATTGGTTTCAGACTTCTTCACAAATTCCGTCGTGTTCCTGATAATGGATTCCAGAGGATTCACAATATCACGCATGGAACCTTTGATATGCTTCATGCTATCGCCAAAGTCGATATCCTCATTCTCCTCAAACACGCGGAACATAGGAACATAGTTAGGCCATGTGTTGAGAAGGTCATTGTACCTCTTTTCACTGATAACACCGCTATCATAGAGGATTGCCGCTGTTGTATTAGAGAAGTGGACAAGGTCTTTCTGTGCCTGGTCGTACTTCTTCTTTCCGTCGGCGATATACTTACGGCAGTTTTCCTCGGAGAAAGCATCAGGAGTCACCATGATATCCTTTTTCCGCATTTCGATTTCCTTGTCTATCTGCTCCCTTTCCTTATTGTTCGCATCTATGGTAGCTTCAATCTCCGAAAGACGTTTCACCTCATCCTGATACAGAGACATCTTCTTTAACAGTCCCGCTCTCTCCTTGGCAATCCTCTTGTTTTCTTTGCCAAGCTCCTCCTTCTTAAGGTCAAGAGCATCAATGTACCTCTCCATATCCTTATTATGCTTGTGCATATCCAGAACATGGCATGCCGTGCAATACGTGATGAAATCACGTTGCTTTTCGATATTCTGAAATGCTCCAATGCTTTTGAGGATATCATGGAGCGTCTTGAAGCCAGTGAAATCCACGTTGGGGAAGTTCTTCTTGAGTGCGTTTACAGCAGCCTCTCCGCGCCCTTCAATCATCGTGATAGCACGTCCATGAGCGCCGCGGGCAAGACGGAAGGCAATCATGGGATTGACGGAGTAGGAAAGCTTGTTCCCCTTCTTCTTCATCTCGCCTTGGATTTCTTCCACCATTCGCTCTATCGGTCCAAGCTCTTCATACAACTGGTCGTACAGGTAGTTCTTTACATCCCTCCAATTGGTCTTGGTCTGCTTGGTCATCTGGATGGAAGCGCGCATCTGCTCCTTGGCTCCCATGCTGTTCCACTTCTCAAACTCGTTCCGAACGTCTTGGAGCTTGTCTGCAAGATGTGGATTCCTCTGCATGCCCTTCTGGAATTCCTTCGCTTCCTTTGAAGTGTTGTTGGGAGCGCCCGTCAAAATCCAGTCTGCAATGTAGTTCTTCATGGCTTCCGAAGTTTGTTTTGCTTCCTTCACAATGCCAAGCTGTTCTGCGATAATCCCGCCAGCAACAGGAAGGATGTTTTCCCAGTCATACATGTGCTTGGAGCGAAGAACGCGGTCATTCTCCTTGTAAATGACGTTGCCCTTGCGGTCTGCAATCTTCCCGCCACGGATTGTTATCTTGAGCGCCTTGCCCAGCAAATCTGCCATCATCTTACGATGACGGTACTCTTCCGGCTTTTGCCCGCTCAAGAGGTTCTTTATCCTGTGAGCCAAGGACTCACTGCTGTTATCCGATGGATTCACAGAGTATTTCCTTGCAAGGTCTTTGCCGGACTTGTTGTTCCTCTCGTAGATTTCCCCGCTTTCCACCTTGCGGAACAGGTTCCTCTTCGTCTCATAGCCAAGAATCCCTGCCATCTTTGCCGCCACATCTGCAATCTTCTGCCAGAGTTTTGCAAAGTTGGAGTATTGCTTCCTGTCCATCTTCCACTTGGCGTAAGCGTTGGCACGCTCTTCCTCGTTCTCACTGATAAGGCGCTTCGCGTCTGCCAGTTCCTTCTTTGTGAACGCTATCGCCTCCGCGATGTGATACGCCTCATGGAAGCCTGTCCCTTTGCGGCTGCCCTGCGACAGTGCGCCGAAACCCTCTCCGTCCACAGACTCGGCATAGCCTTCAACCGTGACGGTAACATTCTGGTCAATGCCATGTTCCCGCTTTGCCCTGGCAAGTTCATCGTCAGATACGGTAATGCTTTCGTGGAAGGTGAATGTAACCTTCTGGCCATTAGGCATGGTGAATGTCAGCTTGTTGCCGCTCTCCTGCACCTTGGCACCAGGGAAAGCCTCTTTGACTTCGGCCTTGAGTTCGTCCATGCTGCGGGCAATAGAAAAGCCGCTCTCTTCAGAACGGCTTTCGGGTCTTATGCTGTTTTGGCGGGCTTCTCTTGCTCGTGCTCCTTCTGTATCTCGGCCACGGCTTTGTTCGTGGCCTCCATCAAAAATTCCTCCACTTCTTTGTTCGTCATAACGGATTCCGGATTTTTCCGCAACATAATAAGCCGCTCCTTTCAAAAGTTCGGCACGTTCAATGTGCCGTTCCTCTGTCATTGTTTCGCTGTACTTGCTGAGCTCTTCGTGGAATTGAGCCTGGTACTTGTCAATAAGTGCTTGACCCATCCCGCCTCCAGCCAAAATTTTGTCAATGTGAGCCTTATTGATGGCGGGAACTAGCTTGATAAACGCCTTATTCCCTTCCATGCGAGAAATCTGCTTGTCGATAGCACGTATTTCTTTCTTCCGGCGTAAAATTCGTTCTGCCTCGGTCTCATTCTCGTCAATATCCAGTCCTAACTCAATGGACGTTATCTTTCTGCCATCTTCGCTGAGCGTAACCTTGTTATTGACTTCATTGTGTTCCGAAGCTATATGTTCGCCAAGAGAATACTTCCTGTCTACATTATCCCCCAATCTGTCAGAATTGTCAAGCGAGTATTTCCTGTTGCTCGAAGGTTTTTCTTCTGCCTCCTCCTCAGCAGGCGCCTCGCCCTTCTCAAACATGGCCTTAGCTTCTTTGACCATGTTATCATGGCGCAGCTTCTCCCATGCCTTAGATTCCTTCACACCCTCCGGGGCAGTAATCATCGGCAGGCCCTGGCTGTCCTTTATCTCTTGCCACGGATAGAACTTGACTTCATCAGTTCCCTCCAGTTTCACGCCGACATAGAATGAATCCGGGTTGGTGCTATCGTAGTGGGCTTCTTTCTTGACTTCGCCATCTTTCATGGAGAAGGATTTTTCACCGCTGACACGATAGGCAGCAACCTCGCCCTTCTTGCCGTCCACCAGTACATCAGCCTGCATGGGCGCACCCTCTACAAGCCACTGTGGAGGCGGTACGGGGTTTTCCTTCATGTCTTTCAGAAGGTCGTCCAGTTCCTTCTTCTTGGCCTTGAGTACCTTATCCCTGGGGAATGTACCCTGTATCTGCTTCTCGTAGGTCTTGATGTCGCTCTCGTCACGCTCCACCACCTTCTCGGCCTTCTCAATGGTGCCACCAATGTTGGAGAGTTTCTGAGTGATACCAGCTACACTGTCGGCACTGTCAAAGCCCGGTATGGTCTTTTCTCCTGCCGTTATGCGGATACGCTTGCCATAAGACCCGGACAGGTCTGTATTGCTCTGCTTGAATCCATAGAGGTTCAGCCCTGCGAACTCGCCCAGCTTAAACTCCCTATCCAGTCTGTCAACCTTCTTGAAAGCATCTGCAATGGCAAGGTTAGCCTCTTCACGCTTGGTGTACTTCTTGCCACCAATAGTGATTTCAAAGTCCTCCGGGTTGGCATGAGTCTGCTTGTACTTGCTGTACTTATCCTCCACAGCCTTCAGCTGACGAACTGCATCCTTGTGCTCGTCTACTGCGCCGTTCTTGAGTTTAGACAGCTTGTACTTTGCGTCCTCGATACCTGCCACGAAAGCAGCATGGGATTTTTCCAGCTTCTTCACAGATTCTTCCAGGTTCGCCTTCCGCAAGAAACGGGGATCACCCGTAGCCTTGGAAAGGGTCTCCTCGAAGTCGCTGCCGCTGCCGCCTTCCTCGCTGCTTACATCTACTGCATCACCGTCCAGCACACGAAGGTTATCATCGGCCTTCATAAACATCTTGATGAATTTATTCTTGGTCGAAAGAACCTGCCAACGCCTGCCGTCCAGCTTCTCAGTGATATAGCGGAACTCAAGGACAGTATTCCACTTGTTGCCCTGTCTGAGCATACGCCCAATACGCTGTAAGAGATCTCCCGGCATCCACGGTGCATCAATATGGTGCATAGCCTTGAGGTTAGTCTGCATATTAACGCCGGTGCCCAGAGTCTTGCTAGAGCCAATGACCACACGGATTTCACAGTGCTTTACCTTCTCAGCGATTTCAGCCTTTTCATCAGCCTTTGTGGTGCCTGTGACTATGGCTATCTCATTCCTGGGAATACCTGCTGCCACTAGCCCCTCCACAATGCCCTTGTGCATGTTGTAGGTCGGCACCTTCTTCTTCATGTACTTGGTGCGCCCTTCTGCATCCTGGTATATGGCTTCACTGAGAGGATATCCCTTCTCGTCCCTTGGTATCTGCTCTGTGCTGTCACTTGCGCCCATATCCATCATAATGCACTGGGCAGAGTTATCGAATCTGTTGTAGATGTCCAGCACATTCTTGATAACCCTCTGTTCCTTGCTGTCCAGCCCCGCAGAATTGATATTAGGATTCCACATTCTGATGTCCATGGCCGCCTTGTGCATGGCATTTTCAGTGAAAAGCGGAGACTCTGGTCCCTTCTCCTTCATGATCTGTTTGCGATGCTTCTTGTCAGCCTTGCTCCACGTCTTGGCATAGCCCATGAACATGGAAAGAACATCCTTCTGTGCCTCATTGAGAGGAATAACCTCGTTGATAGTCTGCATATAGGGCCTGCCGGTGGCGTTCTCATCTCTGCCATTGAGCAGGTAATCACGCTCTTCGTCCGTCAGGTCCTTGTCAGCCAAGGTCTTGCCGCTGGCCGTCTTTCTCGGTTCAAACTCCGGCATATCCTCGGCAAAGACAATATCCATGTACTGCCCCACCATGCGCCGCAGCTCTGCCACATTGACAAAGGCATTCAAGCGGTCTACATTCTCCATCTCACCGGTGGAGGTGTACTCCATATTGCTGTTTATCTGGGCAAAGGTGTTGAACCAATCATCGAAGTTATAAACGCCTGCCTCCTTCAACGTGTTGGGCATGACATACCGCATATTGTGGTACATCTCAGTGACAGTATTGGTAATAGGCGTACCCGTGAACAGATGCACGCCCCTGCCATTGTTCTGCCCCTGCACGTACTGAGTCAGGAAGTTAAGCTGTATAGAATTGTTGCTGGTGCTCTTCTGCAAGCCTTTCACATTCAGCTTGGTAATAAAAGGCGGCTTCTTGAAAACATGGGACTCATCGACAATAATCATGTCTACGCCCAAATCCTCGAAAGGAATAGCGTTCTTGTCAGAAGCCTTGTAAGCATACTTGCGGATATTCTCGATAATCTGGAGCCTCTGCTTTACCAGGTCTTTAGCCGTGGGGCTGCGTCCCAGTTTCTGATTGATGTCCTTCTCATCGTCAATATCCACTTTCTTAATGTCAATACCATCAGCCGCTGCGGCCTCTGCGGCAGCATCTTCCAGCTGTGCGATAATGTCAGCAGCCATAGCATCAAGGGTTTCCGTCTTGAGAGTCAGATGGTCTACCTTGGAATGAGGCATAACCACCACGTCCCAGTCGTCCATCTTCACCCGCTGAATATCCCGCTGCACATCCTTGCTGCTGCCCTCAATATACAGGATCTTGGCACCGGGATACATTTCCTGTATCTCATTAGCCACCGCCTTGCTGTTGGCATTGTGCGCCAGGATAAGCGGCTTCTTGGCAAGCCCAAAACGCCGGGACTCAAGGGCCAGGCCGCCCATGGTATACGTCTTGCCTGTGCCCACCTCATGAGCATAGATACCGCTGCCATTGACCAAACCACGATAGATAGCATTTATCTGGTGCTTGCGAAGGTTGAACTCCTTTTCGCCACGTTTCAGCATCATGCCTACCATGTCAAGGAAAGAGCCGTCATAGCTAGGCTTTGCGGTGTTGTTCATCACCTCATTGTAAGTGTGTGCCAGGTCAACCTTGCGCTTCTCATCCTGCCAAATCCAATCCTCGAAGGTCTCACGGACTTTATCCATCTGCTCTACGGCCTTCTTCATGGCCTCTTCATCCTTGATGGTTTTGCCCTCCGCATCCTTTGTGGAAATTGTAGGCGAAGTATGATTGAGCGCATGGGTAAGCAGCCGGTCAAAAGGCACTTTGTCAGTGCCGTATGTAGTGGTAGCACCTGCCGTGTTATTGAGTGACCTATCCTCAAACTTCACCGTCCATGCCCCGTTAAGGTTCCTGGACACAGTGATCTTGTCAGTGCTCTTGGCCCCCACCAAATCAGCAATGAACTGCTTATAGTAAGGAATATCAATCCATGAGCCGCCAAAGCCCACGGTAATGTTGTAATAAGGAATATCCTCCGGCATTACCTTCTCAAGGGCCTTGATATTCCGCTCCATGTCCTTATCGCCGTTCTCAAGAGCGGCCTTAGCTTCACGGAGCTTCTTGCGGACATTGCCGGAAAGATACAAGTCTTTGACCTGATACTCCCCGTTAGGTGTCTTGAAGAGGTAATCCTTCAGCTCATCCAGCACCTCAGACTCAGACTTCTTGGCCAGCTTTGCGATTTCAGCCACATCAATCTTCATGCTCTGGTTGCGCTGCATCATCAACGCTTCCTTTACAGTCGGATTCTTGAGATCCTTCTTCGCAGTACGCATGACACGCTCGGTCAGTATTGTGGCCGGCTGTCCATCCTTCCGCATGAGAGCGCAAAGGGCAGCATAATTCGGCTCATGAGCCTTGCCAAACTGCCGCAGGCCAAAGGTATCTTCCAGCAGCATGGGCCTTGTCTTCTGCACCTTCTTGTTGTTCTCGTCATAATCGGTGTACTTGACTACCTTGCGGTTGCCCTTCTCATCATAGCAATACTTCTTCACATGCTCGTCATAGACGGTTTTCAGTTTCTTGCGCAGAGTCTCAAGGTCTTTGGATTCATTCTTCTCGGCATCTTCCAGCAGGTTATACGCCTTGCGTAGCTTCACCAGGTCTTTAAGTTCCTGGAGCCTTGCCGCTATGGTCTCCTCCTTCTTGGGACTGCCAATCAGTTTCCATTCCTCCGAAGCCTTGATAGGCTTAGAATCCAATCCCTGTGCTACATAAAGCTCGCCATTCTTCTCTTGGAGCGTGCCCAGACGGTCCTTCTCGTTGTTGGATTCATACTTGATATTCTGGTCATAGTGGGCTTCCTCATACACGCCCTCTGCCATGTTCTTAGCCATGCCATCAAGCTGATTCTGGAAGTTCTCCTTGTCCATCGTGACCATGAGGCCCGGAGCCTTGCCGGTAGCACGTCCAAAGCCAACCTTGCCCAGCACCTTTTCCGGGTGCTTCTCAAAGAAGTTGTTGACCCTGTAGATGTAGTTTCCGCCAGTCTCTCGGTTATACACGCCGCTGTCATGCTCAGTAGTGCCTATCCAATCTTCATTGGACACATCCACAATGGGCTGCTCCCGCTTCTTGAGCACCAGCACGTCAGTTACAACGTCCGTACCAGCATACTCACCAAAAGCTCCCGTGGGGAAACGGTAAGCGTCCACCAACTCAGCCTTCTTGGCAAGCTCGATACGGGTGCTGCGCCCCATCTTGTCCATAGTGCCCTTGGAAGTAATGGCGATCATCACGCCGCCCGGCCTGAGTTCGTCAAGGCCCTTGAGGAAGAAGTAATCATGCAGGGTTGCATTAAACTTATCATACCGCCTGTCAGCCGGTGCCGTATTGGCAAAAGGTACATTGCCGATAACAAGATCATACGTGTTATCAGCCACATGCACATCCTGATAAGGAGAAATGCGGATATTAGCCCTGGGATACAGCAATTTCGCCATGCCACCCGTGACACTATCCATTTCCACGCCGAAAAGCGTGCTGTCCTCTTCCATGTCCTTGGGCATAAGTCCGAAGAAATTGCCCACGCCCATAGACGGTTCGAGCACACGCCCGGCCTTGAAGCCCATCTTGCGCACCATATCCCACATAGCCTTTACCACTACAGGGGCCGTGTAATGGGCATTGATGATAGACCTCTGGGCAGATTCCCAATCTTCCTTCCCCAGTGTCTCTCTCAGCCACTCGCTTTCCTTCTCCCAGCCATCTTTTGGTCTTGGGTTGTCATAGGTGCCCTGGAAAAGCTCCTGACCAAAGGAACCCCAGCCGGTATAGGCCGCCATTGCGTCCCTTTCCTCCTGCGTGGGTTGCCTCTTGGTGGCCTGCAAATCCTGGAATACCTCGATAGCTTTCCTGTTACGTGCAAAACGCACCTTCGGCGTACCGCCAAAAAGTGCGTTCATGTCGTCGATATGATAGTTTTCGCTTATGCGAGATACTTCTGGTTCAGCAGTGTCAGACTGTCCTCGTCCAGGTTCTCCAGGTAATCCCTCAGTTCCTCCCTGTCCATATCCAGCCCGTACAGGTTCACTCTCTCCAGCACGTCCAGCAATGCTTCCATGTCCGGCTTCTCCTCCTGCGGTTCGTCCAGACTCTCGTCCCACCGAAGCAGGCACTGATCCGCTTCCTCCTGTGCGTCCGTTATGTACAGCACCTTCCGAAGCTCCGCCAGCTTGTCGTCCCGTCTCTCCAGGCACACCCTGGCGTACTCCTCCAGTATTCCCATCCTGCGAAGGCGTTTCACCATTTCCGGCCTCAGCCTTATCCAGTCCCTCACCAGTTCTTTCACCGGTGCCGGGCCGTTCAGAGACGGTCTCACTCCGTCCTTCACTTCCTGCCTGTACCTTGCCAGCTCCTTCAGAGTGTCCTTCCTTCTCTGCATTTCCTCTGGTGTCAGCTTTGCCATTTGTCACACCTCCACTGTTCTCAAAGAACTTGCTTATACCATTATAAGATGCTTCAATCATCGGAGCAAACCTAGCGTGCTGCTTCTTTAGCTTCTTCGCCATGTCTGCCTGCACCGCATCAAGAGAAGTAATGCCGTCCTCGTATCTTGCGCCAATGGCCTGTGAAATATACATGACCTGCTTCTCATTGAAAGGTACTCCCTTCGGCCATGTCCTCACA
>Ga0326511_10001599_pt1 | contig 18695 bp, 16 predicted proteins | sample 0_2496_0518_D_FD_203701 | JGI IMG/M metagenome (GOLD analysis project Ga0326511, IMG submission 203701) | Bovine rumen microbial communities from UC Davis, California, United States - 0_2496_0518 | ecosystem: Host-associated > Mammals > Digestive system > Stomach > Rumen | place: USA... | reverse complement strand
TTCTTAAAAAGGTGATCGAAAGCATACAAATTTTTAAAGAGTTAGATTTTAAAAAAACAGACTATAAGTAAATTACAGTCAAACTAAAAGTGTGATCAATGTCCGTTATGCTTGGTCACCGTATTTTTTATTTAAATCCTGAGGTTTAATACTTATGCAAAAAAAGCAGAAGATGGCATATAATATGCTTTAATCTACGATGCTCAGCAAATTTACGGAATTATGACAATTGGCAATCAAAGATAGTTTTAAACGTTTAAATACCTTCTGGTCTACCGCCAAAAGAAACCCTAAGGTGGCAAAAGGGCTTTCTATCGGTGATGCGGCTGTAAAGAAAGTCTCTATGGTCAAGATGGGAACACCGGTTCTGGTGTTAGCCTGTCTGGGTATGGTTACGCTACCAATGCCACCATTTCTGCTTGATATACTATTCTCTTTCAATATTGCACTGTCCATGATTGTGCTTTTGGTATCTATCTATGCTTCAAAACCTCTGGATTTTGGCTCTTTCCCATCGGTTCTGTTACTTGCAACTATTCTACGACTGGCGCTTAATGTGGCTTCCACACGTGTGATTCTGCTCAACGGACAGAATGGCACTGCGGCTGCAGGCAAGGTGATTGAGGCCTTTGGTAATGTGGTAATGGGTGGAAGTTATACCGTTGGTATTGTGGTTTTCACTATTCTCATTATTATTAACTTTAAGGTTATCACAAGTGGTGCTGGACGTATTGCCGAGGTGTCAGCCCGTTTCACCCTGGATGCTATGCCAGGAAAACAGATGTCTATTGATGCTGATCTTAATGCCGGTATTATCGATCAGGATCAGGCCCGTGCCCGTCGTATTGAAGTTACCCGTGAGGCTGACTTCTATGGTTCTATGGATGGTGCCTCCAAATTCGTCAAGGGTGATGCGGTAGCAGGTCTTTTGATTATGCTCATCAATCTTGTAGGCGGTATTATTATCGGAACATTCAATTTCGGTCTGACAGTTGCGCAGTCTGCCTCTATTTTTACCCTTTTAACTATTGGTGACGGCCTTGTTGCCCAAATTCCTTCACTGTTATTGTCTGTGGCTTCGGCCATTATCGTGACTCGTCAGAGTAGTTCCGAGAAGGAAATGGGACAGCAGGTGGTAGGAGATCTGTTTTCAAAGCCAAAGACTCTACTTATCAGTGGAGGAGTATTGTTTGTGATGGGCATAGTACCAGGCATGCCGCACGTGGCTTTTATTCTGCTCTCGTCCATCTGTCTTGGTTTAGGTTATCTTCTGCAGCGCCAGGCAAAAAAACGTGAGGCTGAAGGTAATGACGTACTTGCAGCTGATGGAACGAACGGAGTTCCTGTCAAAAAACCTGAGATGAAGGAATTGTCCTGGGATGATGTCTCTGAGGTTGATGTGATAGGACTTGAAGTTGGATATCGTCTGATTCCGATGGTAGATAAGAATCAAAGCGGTGAACTTCTAAACCGTGTTAAGGGGGTTCGCAAAAAACTCTCTCAGGATCTGGGCTTTCTTATTCCACCAGTGCATATTCGTGATAATCTTGATTTGGGGCCCGCATTTTATCGCATTACAATTATGGGAGTAACTTTTGGTGAGGCTGAAATTCAGCCTGATCGTGACATGGCTATAAATCCTGGGCAGGTTTTTGGTGAAATACAGGGGATCAAAGGCAAAGATCCTGCTTTTGGCCTTGAAGCCGTGTGGATAAGTAAAACCGATAATGATAAGGCTTTAGGTTTAGGTTATACCGTCGTGGACTGTTCTACGGTGATAGCCACCCATCTGTCACAAATCCTAGTTAACAACTGTGCTTCTCTCATTGGTCAGGAGGAAGTACAGAATATTTTAGATATTGTCTCAAGAACTCAGCCTAAGCTTGTCAATGGCCTTGTGCCATCCGTGGTTAATCTTGGACTTTTGACGCATATTCTTCAGAATCTTCTAAATGAGGGTGTGCCTATCCGTGATATGCGCACCATTCTTGAAACACTGGTGGAATACGGACCAAAAAGTCAGGACCCAGAAGTGCTCACTGCCGCCTGCCGCATTGGTCTGCGTAGGCTTATTATTCAGGATATTGTGGGCTCGGAGAATATTATTCCGGTTATCACACTTGCCCCAGATCTTGAAAAGGTACTGCATAAATCTCTTGAAACAGGTGGCGCAGAAGGTATTGGTATTGAGCCTGGTATGGCCGACAGAATTCAGCGTTCTCTTATGGATGCAACCTCGGCACAGGAAATGGAAGGTGAGCCTGCTATTCTTTTGACTTCAGGTATTCTGCGGTCTACACTGTCACGTTTTGTAAAGAATACGATTCCTGGTCTAAAAGTGCTTTCATATCAAGAAATACCTGATGATAAACAGATTAAAATCGTATCAGTTATCGGTAATTCAAATCAGGGGGCACCAAATCTAGGTTTAAAATAGCCTAAAATTGGTATTTTGGAAAATAAATGGGCTCATTTTTGTTATAAATGCGTATGCAGTTAACATTATTGAGGTTTAATTTACTGATTTAATTGACATATATTGACTATTTATTGAAAATTTTATAAACCTGTATAAGTTTTTTATTTTTTTGGGGGTCCTATAGCGGACTTTTTTATGATGTTGAGAGTACATCTCTATATGGTCTGAGTGCATAAATTAAAGACTGTTCGTCAATGATTTTTTTTCCTGATTTGATAAAGACAGGTGATGATGTCAGGTAAAGTTTAATTATTATAAGCGTCTTAAACTCAGTCATATTGATTTTAAACCAGATTAGATCCTTTTTAGTTAAAGGTGCGTATAAAAAATATTGAGGAAAAATGAAACTTAAACGCTTTGTGGCAGCAGATATGCGTTCGGCTTTAGCCAAAATCAAAGAAGAGCTAGGCCCTGATGCAGTAATTATGTCGAACAAGCGCGTTCCGGACGGAGTAGAGATTGTCGCCGGTGTTGCCAAAGAACCTCCTGCCCCTATCGGTAGGAGCAGTAGTGCTGGGAGTATTACCCAAAGTGCTTTAGGTTCTTCCTCTTTATCAAGAATGATCGCCGATGATGAGGTTACTTTAGGCTCGAAGGATAGTGCTCCTTCAAAGAAGACTGTCGGTGGTTCTAAGGCTGAGGGATTTGCCAAGAGTCTTCTTGAAATACTAGACCGTCAGCATAAGCAGGAGAGTACCAAGAGTACGGTTAAGCCAGCGGCTCAAGCGGCTAAAGAGCAGATGAGTCGCGGTGGTAAGACTGTAGCTGCGGCTAAAAACGCAACCAGTGCACCTGCCCCCCTTTTTGAACAGTCTGACATGCGTGATCTGTTTATGCGTGAGGAAGACAAGAAAAAGGCTTTGAAGGTTGAAAATACGCATGGTATTTCTTCATATCAGAGTAAGGATGATGACAACGAACGCCTTGAACTTACGAAAATGCGTCAGGATGTGGATTCCATCCGTCGTCTTTTGCAGTTTGAATTAGCCGGACTCATGGCTGACACCAAAAAGCGAGAAGAACCTGTTCGTGCTATGGTATATGAATTGCTTTTAAGCGGTGGTTTTGAGAAAGAATTAAGCAGTGATCTTGCCAACACTATAGATGAGGATGCTTCCTTCAATTTTGCCTGGCGGCAGTTGGCTACCAATCTTGAAAATCGTCTTAAGGTTGGAACAGACGAGATTGTAACTGATGGTGGTATTGTGACCTTGATTGGACCTGCAGGAGTGGGGAAGACAACCACCATAGCAAAACTTGCGGCACGTTTCGTCATGAAATATGGTCCTGACAGAGTGGCGCTGGTTACTGCCGATCATTACCGTATCGGTGCGGTGGAACAGGTAAAAACCTATGGCAGAATTATGGGATGTTCAGCCTTCGCTATAAAGTCTGTGGATGAATTACCCGATATATTATATACGCTACGCGATAAAAGTCTGGTACTGCTTGATACTGTAGGTGTGGGACTGAAAGATGAGCGTTTTGAGGGTCAGCTTTCTGCTCTGAAACAGCAGTCGCGCTTGAAAATGAAACATTATTTGGTGCTTCCGGCAACCGCACAACGCAGAGTTTTAGAACATGCCTATGAACATTTTAGTCAGTTAGGCATCAAAGGGCTCATTCTCACAAAGGTGGATGAGAGTGAACATCTTGCGGATGCGCTGTCTTTGTGCATAAAGGAGCAGTTAACCCTCTCCTATGTGGCGGATGGTCAGCGTGTACCTGAAGATTTAGAAGTTCCTACAGCCCGTAAGCTTGCAATCAAGGCGCTTTCGGCAGTGGAAAATGACGTGGCAAAATTCGCTTTGGATAATGAAGTTGAATAAAGCTAGATTACAAGGATAAGAAGAATTATGGAAGATTCTAGGAATAAACGCAAAGTAAAGGTGATAACTGTTACCGGTGGTAAAGGCGGTGTCGGTAAGTCTAGCGTGTCCTTGAACATTGCTGTAGCCTTAACACTGTTAGGCAAGAAGGTTATGCTTTTTGATGCTGATCTTGGTCTAGCCAATATTGATGTGATGCTTGGCCTTAAGGTTGACAAGAATCTTGGTCATGTGTTAAGCGGTGAATGCGAGTTAAAGGATATTTTACAGACCGGACCACATGGTTTGCGTATTGTCCCTGCCTCATCAGGTCTAAAACAGATGGTGGAACTGAGCATGGAACAGCATGCCGGTCTCATTCGAGCATTTTCTACTCTTGATGAAGATATTGATTTCTTTATTGTTGATACCGCAGCCGGTATTTCTGACATGGTGCTGTCTTTCTGCCGTGCAGCGCAGGATGTTTTGATGGTAGTCTGTAATGAGCCTACGTCAGTTGCCGATGCCTATGCCCAGATGAAGGTGCTTTCGCGCGATTATGGCGTGAATCGGTTTAAGATTATTGGTAATCAGTTGCATTCTCTTGATGAGGGAAAACTGATGTATCAAAAGCTGGTTGCTGTGACTGAAAGATTTATTGATGCAACTCTTGAGCTTGTGGGCTGTATTCCAGTTGATATGAATATGCGCAAGGCCATAAGACAGCGGTCCTGTGTGGTAGATCTGTTTCCAACTTCACCTGCAGCCAGGGCCTTTAAGACTCTGGCCAGTCGTATTACTACCTGGCCTATACCAAATGTCGCAGGAGGACACTTGGAATTTTTTGTTGAAAATCTGATTTCTTCGGATAGGAAAGGCTAAAGATAAGCACAAAGAGATAAGACAGAGTTTGGGTTAAGAGGAGTAGAGATTTTCTGATATGGCTGGTAGGCTTAATGGTGCAAAAATTTATCAAGAGCAATCTCGGCATAATATGTCGCAGGTGGTGATGAATTATGCGCCTCTTGTCAAGCGTATTGCTTTGCATCTTAAGGCAAGACTGCCTGCCAGTGTGGAGATTGACGATCTTATTCAGTCCGGTATGATTGGTCTTATGGATGCGGTGGCTCATTTTGAGGAAGGTCATGGGGCTGTATTTGAAACTTATGCCTCCATTCGTATCCGTGGAGCCATGATTGATGAAATGCGTCAGGTTGACTGGGCACCGCGCTCTGTTCATCAGAATGCCCGTAATATTACAGGTGTGATTTCCAAGTTGTCGCATCAGTTGGGACGTGAACCAAAAGACACGGAAATTGCCGAAGAGTTAGGTTTAAGCCTTGAAAAATACAATCAGATGCTTTTTGAAACCTCAACCTCTCAGGTCATCGGAATTGAAGATCTGGGGGTTTCGGACGATGTTATAGCAGAAGGTGGCGATAATAGCCGTGATAAACTCTTTGAGATTTTAGCTACCTCTAAATTTAAGCGTTCTTTGGCTAAGGCTATAAGTGCACTGCCAGAACGTGAACAGCAGGTGCTGGCTTTGTACTACGATGAAGAACTCAACTTAAAGGAAATCGGAAAAGTTTTGGATTTAAGTGAGTCTAGAATTTGTCAGCTAATGAGTCAGTCGATGGCAAGATTGCGATCTATGCTCAAAGATTGGAGCGGAAAATAGGTTTAATTAACAAATTTGTATCATTTTAGTAGTAATTTGTTTTTTTAAGTTTTATAAGTATATATGGTATACATTACAGCATTTTTTTTAAGTTGTAGTTATAAAGGAGTTTATCTTGGATAAGAATATCAAGATACTTATTGTTGATGACTTTTCAACGATGCGTCGTATCATCAAGAATTTGCTGCGTGATCTCGGCTTTAATAATACTCATGAGGCTGATGATGGTGCTACTGCACTGCCAATGCTTGAGGCCGGAGATTTTGATTTTGTGGTGACTGATTGGAATATGCCTATTATGCAGGGCATTGATCTTTTGAAAGCCATTCGTCAGAGTCCTAAGTTAAAAGCAATGCCAGTGCTTATGGTTACTGCTGAGGCAAAACGAGAGCAGATTGTTGAGGCTGCCAAAGCCGGTGTTAATGGTTATATTGTAAAGCCATTTACCGCTGCCACTTTGAAGGCAAAACTCGATAAGATTTTTGAACGCTTCGGTTAAATAAAAATTCGATACATATGGTGGATGCGATGTCTGATGAAGAAGTCGAGCGTAGAGACTTGACTGTTGGCGATCTAGAGGCAATTATAGATCTTTTGGAAAGTGGTCTGCAGGAAGAAGCTGAAAGTCGACTTAAGGATCTGTGTAAAGAGTTGCGTGATGATGATTTAGCCGCTCAGAATGATAAGGTATTTGAACAGGTTGGTAGTCTGACTCGTGATCTGCACGAGGCCATCAAAAAGTTTGCCAATGATGACCGTCTTATAACCATTGCTAATGTGGATATGCCCAAGGCTTCTGAGAGACTGTCGTCAATTATTCAGATGACCGATGCTGCCGCCTCTAAAACATTAGATGCGGTTGATGCCTGTGAACCAATGATAAAGAGTCTTAATGAATCAATTGAAAAGCTTTTGCCTGCTTGGAACAGGCTGATGCATGGTCGCATTGATCGTGATAATTTCGTCACTCTATGTCGCAATGTGGATGCGCTGATTCACGATACTGAGGATCGTGCTGGCAAACTGGGAGAACAGTTAAACGTCATACTGATGGCTCAAGATTATCAGGACCTGACCGGTCAGATGATTCAGAAGGTTATTCATCTTGTCTCAGAAGTTGAAGAAAAAATGGTTAACTTCCTTACGCATTTTAGTGAGGAAGATAAAAAGAAAATTACTAACTCGACTACTTCAGGAATTGTCCCTGAAGGCCCAGTGGTGGGTGAAGATCTGACTTCGGATAAGGTCGCCGCAAGTCAGGATGATGTAGATGATTTGTTAGCAAGTTTAGGATTCTAAAATAACGGAGATCTGAAGATGGATGAGGAAATCCTACAAGATTTTATAGTAGAGGCTGGTGAGATTATTGAGAATCTTAATGAACAGCTAGTCCAGATTGAGAAAACGCCTGACGATAAGGATTTATTGAATGCCATTTTCAGAGGATTTCATACGGTTAAGGGAGGCGCCGGCTTCCTAGCGTTGACCAATCTTGTCAACGTCTGTCATGCTGCGGAAAGTCTGTTTGACGAACTACGCAATGGTCGTATTTCCATGTCCCCTGATTTGATGGATGCGGTATTGCAGGCATATGATGAAATCACCTCCATGTTTGATGTGGTTAAGAATGGAGAACAGCCTGAGGCTGCTCCTGCTGAACTGATTGACAGGTTGCATGCTCTTGCCGAGGGAAAAGGTGGCGGTGCTGCTCCTGCCAAAGCACCGGAGCCTGAACCAGAGCCTGAACCAGAACCAGAACCAGAACCTGAATTGACAGGTGATGTTGATGATATTACCGAAGATGAGTTTGAGGCTCTTTTAGATCAATTGCACGGTAAAGGTCATGCCCCTGGTGCGGATAATGACGAAAATAAGGCTGCTGATGCAACAGATGAAGACTTTGACAAAATGCTTGCCAATGCTCAGAAAGAAGTTTCTAAGCATGCCAAGGAGGAGCCAAAACCTGCTCCTGCTGCCAGTGCAGCACCTGCTCCTGCTCCTGCTGCCAAACCAGCATCTGCCCCAGTCCAAAAGACTGCTGCTCCTGCTGCTCAGAAGGCTCCTGCCCAGAAATCAGCTGCTCCTGAACAGGAAACTACAGTACGTGTAGATACCCAGGTTTTGGATGACATCATGAATCTTGTTGGTGAATTGGTGCTGGTCCGTAACCGTCTTGTGAATATGGCCTCCCGCCGTTCCGATCAGGAGATGAACAAGACTATTTCCACACTTGATGTGGTAACTTTAGAATTACAGAATTCGGTGATGAAGACCCGCATGCAGCCAGTGAAGAAGGTCTTTGGCCGATTCCCTCGTGTGGTTCGAGATCTGGCTCGTAAGTTAGGCAAGAAGATTGAATTGCGCATGGATGGTGAGGATACTGAGTTAGACAAGAATTTGGTGGATGCTTTGGCTGATCCTATGGTGCATATGGTGCGTAACTGTTGTGACCATGGTATTGAGATGCCAGCCGACCGTGTGGCTGCAGGCAAGCCTGAAACCGGTATTGTTCTGTTGTCTGCCTCTCAGCAAGGCGATCATATTCTTTTGCAGATTTCTGACGATGGTCAGGGTATGGATCCTGACACTCTGCGTTCTGTGGCAGTCAAAAAAGGCTTGATGGATGAAGGTACTGCAGATAGGCTTTCTGATTCCGAGGCTCTGAATCTTATCTTTGCACCTGGTTTTTCTACCAACACTGAAATTACCGATATTTCCGGTCGTGGTGTTGGCATGGATGTGGTTAAAACAAATATTTCGAAACTAAATGGTACGGTAAATGTTATTTCTACCTACGGTAAGGGTACTACAATTGAGATTAAGGTACCTTTGACCCTGGCAATTCTGCCAACACTGATGATTTCTGTATCCAATCGTACGTTTGCCTTGCCATTGACTTCTGTTTCTGAGATTTTCTATCTTGAACTTGACTCGATGCGTAATGTGGATGGTTTAAATACCATTGTGATTCGTGATAAGGCCATTCCTCTGTTTTTCCTAAAACAGTGGTTTGAGAACGTTTCGATTAAGGAATATCTTGATCATAAGGCCAATATTGTGCTAGTACAGGTCAGTGCCGCTCAGTTGGTGGGATTTGTGGTAGACGAGCTATTAGGTCAGGAAGAAGTGGTAATTAAGCCTCTTGATGATATTCTCCGTCATACTCCTGGTATGGCTGGTGCTACGATTACCTCAGATGGTGGAATTGCACTGATTCTGGATATTCCTGGACTGATGCGTGCTTATGCACATAAGAATGCTGAGCGTGTTCCTCTTCGTCATGAACATGAGCATGCTGAGGCAAAGGCTGAGGCGAAGACTGAGGCTTCACAGGTTGAATCCTTAGAACTGAAAACTGATGGTAGTGATGGCGCTGAAACTGCAGTTGATTACGCTCCAAGTGAAGAGTGATTTTAAAATAATAATTAAATGCAATATGTAGCAATAAGGGAATTTATATGGCAACCAAAGTATTGATTGTTGACGACTCGACTTTTTTTCGTAAACGCTTAAAGGAAATTGTTGAATCTGATCCTACTATGCAAGTTATTGGTGAGGCCAAGGATGGAAAAGAAGGTGTGGCACTGACCTCTCAGCTGCGTCCTGATGTGATTACAATGGATGTAGAAATGCCGGTAATGGATGGTATTACGGCTGTTAAAGAAATCATGAGTAAATGTCCTACACCTATTATGATGTTTTCCTCGCTGACATTAGAGGGTGCCGATGCTACGTTCCGAGCCTTAGAAGCAGGAGCAGTTGACTTCATGCCAAAGAACTTCGATGATATTGCTCATCGTCGTCAGGATGCCATAAAAAATCTGATAAATTCTATTAAGGCTGTATCTCGTTCAAGAGTAAGAGGTTTTCGTCCTCAGGCTGCCGCTATACCTGCTTCAAGACCTACAACAGCGACAGCGTCGAGAACAACCTTCTCATCCACTTCAACGACTGGCACCGCCTCGCGTTTTGGTACAACCTCAAGTCTAAGAACAGCATCAACCCCGGCAGCGCCAGCCTCAAGTACCATGGCAAGAAAGCCTATAGGTTCAGGTTCCGCTCCTGCTCCAACTCAAGGATCGGCGATGGGACAATACAATGAAATCAATGCGATGCTGGCAGCAAATCCAGGTACCCCAGCCGGTGCACTCAAGTTTACTTTCGGTGATCATAAATCTGAGACTACTACCTTCAGGAAATCAGGAAAGAACCATTCTATTGTAGCTATCGGCAGTTCTACCGGTGGGCCTATTGCACTGCAGCAGATTATTCCTAAGCTGCCAAAACTGAATGTTCCGGTGGTGATTATTCAGCATATGCCTGCTTCATTTACGGCCACTTTTGCAAGTCGTCTTGATGCTATATCCCAGTTACATGTCGTCGAGGCCAAAGATGGGGATATGCTTGAACCTGGTAACTGTTTTATTGCTCCTGGCGGTAAGCAGATGATTTTTGAAAAGGTAGGCGTGAAGACTAGGATCAGGATCATTGATGATACTGGGCGTGTTACTTATAATCCTTGTGTTGATGTTTCATTTGCTTCGCTTTCGAAGACTTATGGTGGTAAGGTTTTGGCTATGATCCTAACCGGCATGGGCTCAGATGGTTGCGAGGGATGTTCCATTTTAAAGAAAAAAGGTGCTGTAGTATGGGCTCAGAACGAGGAATCCTGTGTGGTTTACGGTATGCCTCAGGCAATTGTAAATGCCGGTATCACTGATCTCGTGCTTCCTTTGAATGATATTGCAACAAGCATTGTCAAAGAGTTAGGTTAAGACATACTTAAGGCGGTAATCCATGAATTTTTTAGGTATATTTTTGGCAGTAGGCTGTATTGTCTGCTCAATGATGTTGGAAGGTACTTCTCCTGCCATGATGCTTGAGTTACCGGCCTTCCTTGTGGTGGTGGGAGCATCTTTCTTTGCTTGCTGGGTACAGTTCCCTTTGGGCGTAATTGGCGGTGCTTTCAAATGTATGCTATGGACTTTGGCACCTCCACGTATTGGTTTTGATTCTCAGGTAGAGTTGCTGGTTGGTTTATCCACCACTGCACGTCAGCAGGGGCTTTTGGCTCTTGAAAACTCCATTTCCTCCGCATCTGATGATTTTACTCGTGATGGGATTCAGATGATTGTGGACGGTGTGGATAAGGATTCCTTAAAAGGTATTTTGGAACAGGGTATTGGTGTTGAGGAAGCCAAATATGAGCCATATGCCAAGATGCTTGAGTCTATGGGCGGTTACTCACCTACTATGGGAATTATCGGTGCTGTGCTCGGTCTGATTCACGCCATGTCTCTTTTGGACAGACCTGACGAACTGGGACCGGCAATTGCTGTGGCTTTCGTGGCAACAATTTACGGTCTGGTGCTGGCGAACATTATTTGTCTTCCTGCCTCTAACCGCGTCAAGAGCATCATCGCAGAGATGGCTCTGTACAAATACATGACCTTAGAGGGACTGGTTTCGATAGCTGCGGGTGAAAACACCATGATGCTCAAGCGTCGTCTTGCTGTGTACACCGGTGGTGACAAGAGCGGCGAAGGCTAGTTTATGGGAAGTATGATTTTAAAGAATAGAAGAGCCTCAATATGAAGAAAAAACCGCCAGAGCCCGAAAATCTAGAACGATGGATGGTGTCGTATGCCGACTTCATGACCTTGCTCTTTGCTCTGTTCGTGGTGCTGTATTCCTTCGCCATGGCCAAGCAGTCAGAGGCAAAATCCATGGTAGAGAGTATTGCTCAGGCCTTTGAAACTGCGGCAGTAAGTGCTCCAGGTGGAGCACTTTTGGTGCCGGGGTCACTTGCACAGCAGATTGCCCAGGAAGTACAGGAGGCTGTAAAATCCGTGCAGCAATCTCAGGGAGATACCGGTAAACAGATTATTGAAAACGGTGGAGCCATGATGAGTTTTCAGGTGGTTCCACAGCAGTCTTCACAGCAACAGCAGGAAACAGATAGTTCCTCAACTACCAGCAGTGAAGAAGAGGAAAATGGTTCTGGCAACACTAACAGTACCAATTCCACAGGAGAGCTGATTGTTTCTGAAACTCCGCCATCGAATGTGCAGAACACGCCTTCATCTGATAAACCAGACGGTGGTTCTCAGAGCGGCGAGGGCGGCTTTCAGGCTGGAGGCAGTGCAGATCATTTTGAAAATGGCGGTCAGACTGATGTCAGTTCCGACAGTGTGGGTGAAGGAACCAATGGCGCACAGTTTGATGCTGTGAGACGTTCTATTACTGAGACTATTACTGATGCTGGTATGGAAAAGTATATTGAAATAGAGGAAAATCCACATTGGCTTTCGATTAACATTAATTCGGGATTGCTTTTTGCTGAAGGCAGTGCCTCAATTCTTGCCGCAGCCAAGCCAGTTATTCAGCGTGTAGCTGTTGCCATGTCCAATATCAATAACTATGTACGCATTCGTGGATATACGGATAATTCATTTATTCCTAATGGTATATTCCGAAATTCCTGGGATCTTTCCGCAAATCGTGCTTTGTCGGTTTTAAATGAGTTGGAAAAATACGGCATTATTCCTGAAAGAATGGCTATTGAGGCTTATGGGGAATATTCACCTAAGTATTCTAACTCCACAGCAGCAGGACGCGCTATGAACCGTAAGGTGGTGATAGCCGTGTCTAGATATGCCATTGAAAGAAAACCACCTTTGGATGCTTCAAACATCAAGACTGATGAGGTCCGCTCTAGTGTGTCTTCGTCGGGTGGCAGTGCAGGCAGTTCTAACATTGAGTTTAGACGTGGTGATGGTAATACAATCGAGCTTAATTTTGATTAAAGACTAAGGAGCCTTTCGTGTTAGTGTGGTCAATTGCAAGTCAGAAGGGAGGTGTTGGCAAGACAACAACAGTAGCCTCTCTTGCCGGATGGATGCAGAAGGAAAACCTCAAAGTACTTATAATTGATACCGATCCGCATGCATCATTAACATCGTATCTGGGATTTGACTACAGTACTATTGAAAAGAATCTTTATGATCTGTATACTCAAGAGCCTTTGACAAGAGAGTCGGTTACTTCGTGTATTACTCATACTAATTTTCCTAATCTTGATATGATAGTGTCTTCCATGACTCTGGCTACTGTTGACCGAAAACTGTCTGGCCGTTCTGGGGTTGGAAGGATCCTTACCAATGCGCTTAAATATTTAGAGGACGATTATGATGTGGTACTGATTGACTGTCCTCCTGTTTTAGGAGCGCTCATGGTTAATGCACTGGTTGCTAGCACCTCGGTTTTGGTTCCAACTCAGACTGAATTTCTGTCTCTGAAGGGACTTGAGGGTATGGTTCGTACCTTTAATATTATGAAAAAGGCGGATGGCGCCTGTAATATCAATTTTACGGTTATTCCTACAATGTATGATAAACGTACTAAAGCCTCAAGAACCTCCCTTGAGTTTTTAGAGTCGCATTATCGGGATAATCTATGGTTTGGACAGATCCCTGTTGATACATTGTTTCGAGAGTCATCACAGAAGGGTATGCCTATAACCATGCTCGATGAGAAATGTCGCGGGGCTCTTGCTTACAGAGAATTACTCATAAGCCAGCTGTCAAAGGAATTAGAGCAGAATCCTGATCGAATTTCTCCGACAGCCGCTGCTTTGGTATCTTTAACTGCTGACAGTCCTAAGCCTGATCAAAGCAAGGATCTCGATATTGTAGCCGGTGAAGTTGATGCTATGCTCAATTAGAAATAAGGAATTTCCGTATGTCAGTGAATGATGTTGATGACACTCTGCTTTCATACTTCAAACAGATGCTTGAAGAGGAAAGTGCCGACTGTGTTACTGACACAAACGATAATCAAGAAGTCCAAAATGGAACTTTGAATACTTCTTTAAAGGAAGAACGTGCCAAATTAGACAATGTTACTGAGCCACAGATAGCTGAAGCTGCCGGGGCTGAGGCTTCTCATGAGAATGACATGAGTACAACTTCAGAAAATGTTCAAGAGACAGAACTTAATCTTTCTGAAGCAGATTCTTCTTTGAATAAAACTATTGACAGTGAGCCTTCAAATGAGGTTCTTGATGAAAATGTAGTCGAGGAACAGGAGGTTTTGCCTAAAGAGCAACCGAACGATTCCTTAACCTTAGCAGAGAATGAAAGTTTGGATATTGCTGAGGCTTCTGAGAGTTCATCCTTTGAGGCGTCTGCTGTTGAGAGTGAACACGATAGCACAGATTTACGTGATACAGTTGACAGTGTACAAAAAGATCTTGATACTGCAGACGATGATATTGATTATGCTGCAGATGACTATGTGCCGCCAAAGACGGCAGAGACGGCAGTTAATGAGCCAGTCCTAGCACAAGTAAGAGAGCCTAAAGTTGTAGAGCCTTTGCCATTTGCTGAGCATAAGAGTCTTGAAACCTTACTTGAGGCCGTGCCTAAGCAGCAGCTGATGACTGAGGTTAAGGTTGCCGAAGAGGTCAAGACAGAGACCGAAGTTGAAACTGTTGTCACAGACAAAGTTGAAGAGCATGAAAAGGTTGAAGTCAAGAAAGACGAGGTCGATAAGAAGGCACCTTATGACTGGGCTAACATTGAAATGCCTGATGAATTTCAAGTGCTGTTTTTCTTGGTCAAGGGGATCCGTTTTGCAGTACCTTTAGTAAATTTAGGCGGTATTGTTCAGTGTGATAAGGTAACTCCGCTTTTTGGAAAGCCTGATTGGTTTCAGGGAATTGCGGATATACGCGGTAAAAAAATGTGTGTCGTTGATACTCTAAAATGGGTAAAGAATGATGCACCAAAATCCGATAAATATGAATATATGATCGTGCTTGATGATACGATCTGGTCCGTAGGATGTGATACATTAGAGGGTAACAGGATCCTGAATAAGGATAGCATAACCTGGAGACAGACTGCTGGCAACAGACCATGGCTTGCAGGAATAGTAAAAAAGGAAATGTGTGCTCTTCTGCATGTGTCAGCTTTAATAAAAATGTTTGAAAATGGTGTCAATCTAAAAGATTTAGACAAACAAATGCGTGCGTGATCAAAGTTTTAACTGCTTAAACTCAACAAATTTATAAAGTTGTTTACAATAATTAAAAAGATTAGATGCCACTTTGTTGTGGTAATGTGAAAGAGGAACGATAGATGTCTAAAGAAGATTTGATCGATAACCCAATTAATGTCAATGCCAAGCAGGGTGAGCGTCTGCGTTGGGTTACCTTCCAGTTGGGTAATGAAATATACGGTGTAAATGTAATGCAGGTGCGTGAAGTGTTACGTTATACTGACATTGCTCCTGTACCTGGTGCTCCTGCTTTCGTTCTGGGCATCATTAATTTGCGTGGTAACGTTGTTACTGTTATTGATACTCGTGCCCGTTTTGGTATTCCTCCTGCTGAGGTTACAGATAATACTCGTATCATGATTATTGAGTCTGAGAAGCATGTTATTGGTATTCTTGTGGATTCAGTGGCAGAGGTGGCTGATCTTAATACTAATGATATTGACGATACTCCTAATGTTGGTACTGAAGAGAATGCTCAGTTTATCTCTGGTGTCTGCAACCGTAAGGATGATCTGCTTATTCTTATTGATCTCACCAAACTCTTTACTGAAACCGAGTGGAAAGAGGTTACTAATTTAGGTTAGGCTTAAAGATCGGTGGGTTACAAGAAGGCAGCATCAAGGTGTTGCCTTTTTTTGTTAAGGCGTAAATGTCCCATCCCATCCTGTCTTGACTTAGCCTATAGCGTATATAATAATATAGTTAATCTAACTGTTGTTCTTGCTGTTTGTGTCCGCCTAGGTGGCGGCCGAATAGTGTTGATGTTGATTTTTTTTAATTGCTGCGCTCTATGTACGAGAAGTTTTTTGGTTTAGACGAATTGCCTTTTGACGGTCTTCCGAGCAGCAGATTCTATTATGTTGGTGCAAGTCAGCACGATTCTCTTGATCTTCTTTCTGCCAATCTTACCCGTAATGGTTCTATCTGTGTTTTAAGTGGTCCATCAGGATGCGGCAAGACCACACTTGTCCGTATGTTGATTCGCTCTTTGCCTAAAAATATGCGAGTTATTGCCATTGATGATCCAAGGCTTGATGAGCATATGCTTTTGGCTACTATTCTGCGAGCCAGTGGCGTGGTGGCTACTTCTTTAGAATCAATTCCTGAACTTACTTTAAAATTGCGCCAGTTTTTAGAGCGCAGTGTAGCCTCGGGCATTGTTACTACGGTGATTTTAGATGAGGCACAGGGACTTTCCGATGAAGTCCTAGAACAGGTGCGTCTAATTAGCAACCTTGAAGGGGATCTCGGCAAGATGATCAATTTTCTACTTGTCGGTCAGGAGGATCTCTTAAAAAACCTAAAAAAACAGCAACACCAGATGTTAGGCGGCCGCATCCGTGCCTTTGCTTTTTTAAGACCTTTAAAGCGTGATGAAGTACGTGCCTATATCAGTTTCAGATTACTTACAGCCGGCTGTCATGAGCCGATATTTACTGAGCGTGCCTTTAATGCCATTTACAAGGAAAGTTCCGGTTTACCACGCCTTATAAATATCATAGCAGATAGGGCGATGTGTCTTGCCGCTGAAAATGAGAAGAAAAATATTTCCCTAAGAACTGTGACCAAAGCCATTGAAGTGGTAAGGCATAAACATCATCTGCTGTCGCGCGGTTTCATGAGTGTGATGCGCTTCCTTGGTGGAATGTTTATTGTCAAACTGCCTTTAATCTGTCTCGGGGTGGCTTTAGCATTTGGCTCCTTCCTGCTGGGTTTATACTATTTTCCGCAAAAGTTTGATACTTTAGCGTTTGAGGCACTTCTTAACAGGGATAAGGTCATTGCTCAGGAAACTGACAAGATCCGTACTGCAATGCTGCCGGGATTATCTAAACATAATCGTGATGTTTTACTTTTCGATAATTCTCTGAAAAACAGTGTCTTTCGTTCGGATGCTATTGATTTATTGATAAAACTATATGGATATGCACGGCAGGATGATACTAAGGCTGACTGCCGTGATTTAAGTTCCGTCAAACTAAAATGTATCACGCGTCAGGGCAGTTTTGATGAGATGCTGACCATCAATCATCCGGCGGTACTGTATCTTGTGGATAGTGAACTGAATCCTTTGTACGTGGTTTTAAAGTCATATGATGATGAAAAAAGTGAAATTCTCATCGATGATAAACTCTACCTTGTAAAGTCGTCATTTCTTAAAAAGTATTATGCTAATGAATATACATATATTCAGCGTGCTCTTGCTAAAGACGAGCGTTTTGAGGAGCTTTTGGGAGTTAATACTTATTTAAACGGACTGTTTAAGGTTCGGGAACAGTTATCTTTGATTTATGAAATCCCGATACTCAAGGATCGTGATGAGTTACGGGCTAATTTTGAAAAATTTCAAAAGACCTATGGCGGACTGCCAACCGATCTTCTGATTGACCGCTGTATTGGAAAAGGACCACAGTTGCATGATTGATAGGCAGATCCTGAGTCAGCGTTTTTTTCTGTTTTTTGGCTTCACGAAAGTGAAGGCCCTGAAAATTCTACTGTTCTCTTTTCTATGTTCGCTTTTAGGTTTGTGGATCCTTTTTTTGACGAGTTCTATAATGCAGGGCAATGTCAGAAAAAATGTGACTTATGAAGTTGTACAGTCCGGAGAAATGATAGCCTCTATCTTTGCTGTGGATAAACGTATCAAAGAAGGGGAGAGGATCCTTATTGAAAATAAATACTTTAATGTGGAACCTAAAAAATATCTTGGAAAGACACCTTATCATAATATTGTGGCGTATGATCTTAAAAAGGTTCATGGACAGAAAAGAAAACTCTCGAGCAACATTTACGCAGTGCGTTTTATTGATGTAAAGAACGAAAATAAGAAAAAATAGCGGACGCTAACGAATTGTCAGTAGTCTTGGTGATGATGCATTTTGAAATTGACTCAAGCACTAATGAATGTCATGTTTTTGTATGACCTCAGATTTAGTGGTGTTAACTTCTGTGTTCTCTATGATGTCTGCATCCTCAATCTTGCCTACAAGTACTTGGGATGCTATATCTTTGGTACTTGCTCCTAACTGGATGGCTTTTTTCTGGGCAAGACTTAGTTCTTGGATCTTGGCTGTTAAATCATCTAATCCTGTATAACTGTTGATATTGATATTTACCCCAGTCTATACGTTCTCAGGTCTGCCAAGATGGTTCATAAGTGAATCCGCCGCCATAAATCTCACTCTCTCACTTTTGGCATTTCTCATAAGTTCTAACTGAGTATTGACGGCTTCTTGATAGACATTCTGATTTAAGAGCCAAGAGGGGATCATGGCTCTATTGAGCATTTGCTGTACCAGTTCTCCACGATTAAATGCGGAGACATAAGCAGATATATCTTTATCGCTTGTACCTTTTGCTCTTAGTTTTGCATGGCGATCTGGAAAAGTAAGAAAATATGCCTCTGTGTTCGTTCTACCCGTAATTTTGTATGAAACATAGATCACAGCATTGATATAATCCTGCGTCTTATAATTGCCATTCTTGAGAATGTCTGAGTATGATAGGAAATTATCTCTTATGAGTTTTCCTTGTAACTGGCCGATAAATAGCAATTTACGAATTCGTCAATTGCTATTAATTTCCAACCAAATTCTAATTGCCGAATTCTTATATATTGCCTAGATCAAACAATGAGTTATCTTTAAAAATTCAGCAATTATTTTTT
>Ga0326511_10001598_pt1 | contig 18697 bp, 18 predicted proteins | sample 0_2496_0518_D_FD_203701 | JGI IMG/M metagenome (GOLD analysis project Ga0326511, IMG submission 203701) | Bovine rumen microbial communities from UC Davis, California, United States - 0_2496_0518 | ecosystem: Host-associated > Mammals > Digestive system > Stomach > Rumen | place: USA... | reverse complement strand
CAATACACCACCAGTCGAATTCTGAATAAAAGCGATCTGTTCAGCGAGTTCTTTTGTAGATACGACTGCTAAACCTGCCACGACATCGCTGTGACCGCCCAGATATTTTGTCGCCGAATGTACCACAATATCTGCTCCCAGATCAAGAGGTTTCTGAAGATAAGGTGTCATGAACGTATTATCGACAATTACAAGCAGATTATGTTTATGAGAAATTTCAGAAATGGCCTGAATATCTGTCACTGTCATAAGCGGATTTGCAGGGCTTTCGATCATGACTGCTTTGACATCCGGAGTAATCTGTGTTTCAAAAATATCCGGATTGGCTGTATCTGCGATTGTATAATTAATATTAAAATGATTGAATACTTTATCTAATACTCGGAACGTTCCGCCATAGACATTACTGGAAATCAATACTCTGTCACCGGATTGCAGTAAGCTCAATACGGCTGTGATCGCCGCCATTCCGGAAGCGAATGCAAAGCCTGCGTAACCGTTTTCGAGTTCAGCAATCAGAGCTTCAAGGGCTTCACGAGTGGGATTGCCTGTTCTGGAATACTCATAGCCGCGCATTTCTCCGAGGCCATCCTGTTTGTAAGTCGATGTCTGATAAATCGGCACATTGACAGCTCCGGTTCTTTCATCCATAGAAATTCCGCCGTGAATTAAAGCAGTACTGATATTCTTAAATTTACTCATGATAAAAAATCTCCTTTCAAAAATCAGACAGACGCAAAAACGGAGAACACAGAAACCTGCGTTCTCCGTAATATACATCGTAATAATTATAATTAATATGATATATGAGAGCTGTTTCTCTGTTTCATAACTATGCAATTATTCTCAGAACAACAGCAACAACATACTGTCAGGGAAATGATAAAAAACATGTGAAACAACTCCTTTCAGAAATATAATAATAATTATTCAAACATCGGTGTAGACAGATAGCGTTCACCTGTATCCGGCAGAAGAGCGACAATTGTCTTACCCTTATTTTCCGGACGCTTTGCTAACTGAATCGCTGCCCACACTGCCGCACCAGAGGAAATGCCGACCAGAACGCCCTCGCTTCTTGCGATCAGTCTACCGGTCTCGAAAGCATCTTCATTCTCAACTGTGATGACTTCATCATAAATATCTGTATTCAGTGTTTCCGGAACAAATCCCGCACCGATACCCTGAATCTTATGAGGACCAGAAACGCCTTCGCTCAGTACCGGAGAACCTTTCGGCTCAACAGCGACTACTTTGACATCCGGATTCTGTGCTTTCAGATAAGTGCCAACACCTGTGATAGTTCCGCCTGTACCGACTCCGGCTACGAAAATATCTACTTTACCGTCAGTATCGTTCCAGATTTCCACGCCTGTTGTTTTTTCATGAATTGCAGGATTTGCCGGATTTGTGAACTGAGACGGAATAAAGCTGTCCGGAATTTCTTCTGCTAATTCCTGAGCCTTAGCAATTGCACCTTTCATGCCCTTAGCACCTTCAGTCAGAACCAGTTCAGCACCATAGGCTTTCATCAGATTACGGCGTTCGATACTCATTGTTTCCGGCATAGTGATAATTAATCTGTATCCTCTTGCGGCGGCAACTGCTGCGAGGCCGATACCAGTATTACCGCTGGTAGGTTCGATCAGAACGCTGTTGGGTTTCAGTAAGCCCTTGGCTTCGGCATCATCAATCATAGCACGGGCGATTCTGTCCTTGACGGAGCCGGCAGGATTGAAATATTCGAGCTTGCCTAAGATAACAGCCTGAAGCTGATTATTTTTCTCAATAGTTTTGAGTTCCAGCAGGGGAGTATTTCCGATTAAATCACTGAAACGCTGATAGATTTTACTCATAGTAAAAACTCCTTTCAAAAACCTGTTTATCCGTATTACTTAGATAGCACTTATATCCTATCTGATTAGTATGAATATATTATAGCACACTCTTATAGATTTGTCAATAGTTTTTTTGAAAATTTTTTGTAACAAATTATATAGCATCAATATCGCTGTGTGATTGTACTTTTCTTGACACAGTAAAGCATATATGCTATAATTTTAATAATCAGAATCAGAAAGGATTTGAAGCTATGAATAAAAAAATCTCTGTCATACATTATATATTATTTTTTATCAGTGTATTCCTGCTGAGTGCAAGTCTTGTACTGTATCTCTCGAAATGGAATGGCTATCCGGAAGAAATCGGCATTCATTTCGATTCTGACGGACAGTATGATGTCATTGCTTCTAAATTCTATGGATTCTATCCGAATGTGGTCGGAAGTATCGTAATTGCCGGACTTGCTTTCTCCTGTCATCTGATTCATAAGAAAAAAACAGGTCTTGCTGTCAGTGAGAAAGGCGAAATGCTGTTCAAATCTGAATTATGTCTGACTCTGGATTGTCTTTCTGTATTGTTAAGTATATTCTTCTCTTTCTGGTCGAGAGCGATTTCTTTTCAGATTCCTCTTGATGCAAATTTTATGGGAAATCTGGAATTTGTTATATTGATTATTACTGCGATCGGCATTGTTTCAGAAATAATTACTTATCAGAAATATAAAATCAGGGAACAGACTGCTGAAAATTCCGGAGTCTCTCACCGGCTGTGCCGTCTGATTCCATGGATGCTGACCATCGCAGGAATTTTGATTCTTCTGATCAGCTGGGAACGTCTGCCTCATGGAGATGAATTTGAAAATAATCCGGAGTATTTCGGATTGGCATATTTTGCTAATTTTGATATATTTCTTGATAAATCCCTGCTTCTGATTCCGCATATTATAAATATTATTCTGCTTGTAATTCTTGAAATCTTCTCTGTCAGGGCAGTCAGGACAGAGAAAACCGCTCTAATTTCCCTGACAGATCGGCTGAAGCTCATCAGCGGAATTTTCTTCTTCTGGTGGAATTTACTGCTTATTCAGGAACTGCCGATCGGTATCATATCAAGTATTCTGTTTGTATGCCTGTGCATCTTATTTTTTATAATATATCAGAAAGAACAAGCGATTATCTGAGACAGATAAGACAGCTTTTTCAGTCACCAAAAACAGAAATTCTTGTTTTCTCTATGGGGTCATTCTCCCCGTCAATATCAATATAATTCTGATCAGCATGATTTCGGGAATAATCCTGAATTTTTTTAGAAATTTTTTCAAGATAAGCAGGAGAACTCTCATAGGCATAACGAACGAGAGTTCTTCCATAAGAGAAGCCCCCTCTCGATTTACCGATTATTTTCCAATAAGGACGTTCATCAGGAGAAAGCAGAAAACAATCTTTTTTTTCAGCACATATATTAACAGGCCAGTCTCCCCAGTCAGCATTTTCGTTGATATTTTCTCTGTTTCTGTAATATCTGTACACATTGGCATGTTGATACCATCCCACAACACAAAGCGGACTCTGAGCTTCATGTTCAGAACACCAGATTACAAGTACATCTTCCAGACAATCTGAATTTCCAGCATTTTTATCCAGTCTTTCCAAGTGAAGCTGATTTCCATATACACCATCCTGAGATTTAGTACTGACATAGCCCATACAGTATTCAGTGTCATCCGGAAATGCAACTGTTTTGAAATTTAATTCTTCAGCAGCAGAATCATTATTTTTAACCCATTCGCCAATTGGAAAGAAATATTCTTTGAATGCATCTTTGCCCTTATAATATTTCAGCCAGCTGATTTTTAGGAATACAATTCTTGAGCCATAATTATAGTATTGAGCCATAGATTCTCTTCCTTCCTGTTATTTTTTACTATATTATAACATATCCTGTCAGACCTGTCAAACCGCTTGTTTTCTGCTGAACAGCATCTTGATTTCTTTCTGAGAAATCAGAAATAATGCAAGCAGATAAATCAATACAGCGATCAGAACGGCGATTAAAAAAGCGATTCTCTGAGGAAAATAACATAAAATTCTGTCATAGCAGAGCCATGCACTTCCGGCACAGAGAAACCCTCCCCATAACTGACATAACAAAGGCCGGAGAATATTCAGTGATTCGCCGAGTTCTTTTCTCAGACAGAGTAAGGCAAGAATCAAAATCAGACCGTAACAGATTCCTGTCGAAATTGCCGCTCCTGATGTACAAAATCTGGGAATTAAAAAAAGATTACAGATCAGCTTGATCAGAATTGCCGGAAGCATGATTTTTACAGGTAAATCCTCCCGTCCCATTGCCTGTAACAGACTGAATACCGGAAATGACAGACATAAGAAAATCAATCCGACAGATAAATATTTCAATCCTGATACGGCCGCCTGAATTTCGCTTTCCCGTCCGGAGAATAAAAATTTCAGAATTCCTTCTGAAAGAGCGAAAATGCCGCATCCTGACGGAATCGCAAGCAGACCTGTCAGAATCAGAACTTGTCTTGCATAATCAGCGGCTTGTTTCCGATTTCCGGTCGACCATGCCTGAGCCGTACAGGGCAGAACGCTTTTCGCTAACATATTTGTCAGAGATGGTACTAAATTAAAAACCGTTACGGATAAGCCCATGAATGAGCCATATACGAATGCGGCGGCTTCTTCTCTCGGAACAGAAACAGACAGATCTGCTTTCTGATAGAATCCCTCCGGATCGGAAATCAGCATAGCAGAAAAACTTCTCATCATTGTAAATAAATCAATCAGAGAAGTCAGATTTGTAACGAGTGCTCCCAATGCCGCGGGAATCATAATTTTAAATAATAATTTAATAATCATTCCGGAAGAGGGCGGAAGCTCCTGAGAATCCGGTTTTTCTTTCTGAATTTTATTCTGAATAATAAAATAGAACCATCCTCCGGCGGTTGAAAGCGTAATACCCAGAACAGCTCCGAAAGCACCTCTGCTCTCTGATGTATAATTTTTTAATATTATAAAATCAGAATTTAAAAATAATTTACATAAAAACAATCCGGCGATTAATTTAATCATAGCTTCGATGGCCTGTGAAACTGCGGTCGGAGTCATATTGCATAATCCCTCATAATAGCCCCGCTCGACTGCCGTCAGACAGCAGAATACAATTGCCGGAGTCATCACTAATACTGCCGGATAGGCCTCCGGACTGCCTGAAGTCCGTAATGTGAAAAATTTTGCACAGAGCAGAGAAATTCCCATTCCGGCAAGTCCCATTCCCAGACAGAGCAATCTTGCAGTATGGCGGATTTTGAATGCACTTCTGTACTGCATCCGAGCAGTGAAATCTGCGACAGGTCGGGCGACTGCCGTAGAAAGTCCCGTTACCAGTACGGCATAGACAGGCAGAAATAATCCGTATGCACAGCTGAAATATCCCATGCCCGTCCCGCCGAGAATTGCCGTCAGAGGAAGTTTGAACATCGCTCCGCATAGTTTGGCGAAAACTGCCGATATTGTCAGCAATAGCGAACCCTGTAAAAATGTCTGCTTTTTCATATTATATTCTCCTCTCAGAAGATTTCCAAAAAAATTTCACAGAATAACCAGATTTTTTTTAAAATTTCTATTGCCGAAATCAGAATTTTGTGCTATAATAATATCAGCACTCTGTAAACAAGCATATCTGCTTTCTTATATATCGACAGAGAATTTATTAAAAAAGGTGAAACATAGTTATGAATTATCAGTTTTCTGAAAAAGTTTCTCATTTGCAGGCATCTGCGATCAGAGAAATTCTGAAATTCACATCCGTCCCTGGTGTGATTTCATTTGCAGCAGGAAATCCTGCTCCGGAAGCCTTTCCGGTGGAAACTGTCCGTGAAATCGCTGCTGAACTCTTTCAGAATGATCCGATTGCTGTCTTGCAGTACGGCATTACAGAAGGCTACCTGCCTTTGAGAAATCTCATGAAAGAACGTATGGCAAAACAGGGCAATTTCAAAGAAGATTCCGAAGAATTGATTATTACTTCCGGTGCTCAGCAAGTAATGGAATTAGCCTGCAAATCGCTTTGTAATGCAGGTGATACGCTGATCTGTGAAGCTCCCAGTTTTATCGGCTCACTCAATGCTTTCAAGTCCTACAATGTCAATCTGGTTGGTGTTCCGCTTGATGACGAGGGGATGAATCCTGAACTGCTTGAAAAGGCTCTGAAAGAAAATCCCAATACGAAATTGATTTATTTAATCCTCAATTTCCAAAATCCTACCGGAAAGACAACAACTCTGAAACGTCGTAAAGAATTATATGCACTTGCTCAGAAATATAATACTATGATCATCGAAGACAATCCTTATGGCGATCTGAGATTTTCCGGCGAAGAAGTTCCCACAATCAAGAGCATGGATACTGACGGCAGAGTTATTTATGCAGGAAGTTTCTCGAAAGTCTTAGCCCCCGGAATCCGTGTCGGCTATGGCATCGCTCCGAAAGAAGTGATTGCCAAGATGGTAGTCTGCAAGCAGGTTTCTGACGTACAGACAAATAATTTCGGTCAGATGCTGGCATATCAGTTCATGCAGAAAGTCGATTTCGATGCTCATCTTGCTAATTTAAGAGCGATCTATAAACAAAAAGCTGAAAGAATGCTCAACGGCATTGCAGAGCATTTTTCTGATAAAATCGCCTATACCAGACCGGAAGGCGGTCTGTTCCTGTGGTGTACGCTTCCGGAAGGCAGTGACATGACAGGCTTCTGCTCCAAAGCTGTACAGGAATATAAAATTGCAGTTGTCCCCGGTAATGCTTTCATGGTATCGGAAAGCGATGTGACTTATTCATTCAGGCTGAATTATTCTACTCCGACTGATGAAGCGATTGATCAGGGCATTGCAATCCTCGGACAGCTGACAAAAACTATGTTTGACTAATATTAATTTTATCACAAGAAAGGAATTTTTTATCATGGCAATTGTAAGACGTTCCCCTTTAGATCCCTATCCGGTAACTCCCGGATATTTAGCTACCCGAAACAGTGCTCTGCATATTCCGCCGGTACAGTTCTCGAATATGAAATTCAAATCCGATGAAGTATACGGCATTGTTATTGATATTCCGATGGGTGCGACTATCATGGTAACTATGGTATGTTTCATCAACGGTGCGGCAAATCTGTATTTCAACAACGGCAGTGAATATACAGGAGCATCTACAAAATATAAATCCGTAGTACAGGCGGCTAGAAATCTGGTTGTCAATGCGACTCCCCTGAAAAAGACCTGCAAGAGAACATCTCAGTTTCCTCTGCCGGTTGCCGGAAATCATTTTATCTATATGATGACCAAGAGAGGCATTTTCAAAGCAGAACTCGATCCCAGAACCATTCAGCAGGATTCCAAAGAAAAGCGGGTTGTTTATTATCTCTATCAGCAGGTAATGGGTGCACTCCGTATTGCACAGCTCCGTGATGCCGAAAATATGCCGGAAGGCGGTACAAAGGCATGAGCGAACAGAAAGCTGAACAGAAAAAATTAATCTTCAGCGGTATTCAGCCAACTGGAACATTCACACTGGGAAATTATATCGGCGCAATCCGGAACTGGAAACCCTTACAGGAAGAATACAGATGTATTTACAGCGTTGTTGATGAACATGCGATTACAGTCAGGATTGAGCCTGCAAAACTTCGTCAGAAAACACTTGAAGCCTATGCACAGCTTCTTGCATGCGGAATTGATCTGGATAAATCTTTATTATTTATTCAGAGTCATGTTCCGACACATGCACAGCTTTCATGGGTGCTGAACTGTTCCGCACAGTTCGGCGAACTCTCCAGAATGACGCAGTTCAAAGACAAGAGTCAGAAGCATCCTGATGATATTAATGCCGGATTATTTGATTATCCTGTTCTGATGGCCGCTGATATTTTAGTCTATAATGCTGATTTAGTTCCTGTCGGTGCTGATCAGATGCAGCATCTTGAGCTTGCCAGAACGATTGCAAGAAGATTCAACGGTCGCTATGGCGATACATTTACTGTTCCGGAGGGCTATGTTGCTCCGGTTGGTGCAAAAGTCATGTCTTTACAGGAACCTGCTAAGAAAATGTCTAAATCCGATGAAAATCCCAATGCTGTTATTTTAATTCTTGATGATAAAGATACGATTATCAGGAAATTCAAAAGAGCCGTTACAGACAGCGAAACAGAAATTGTATTCCGTGAGGGCAAAGACGGTATTAACAATCTGCTCACGATCTATTCTGCTGTTACCGGAAAATCAATTCCCGATGCAGAAAAAGAATTCGCTGGTCAGGGTTACGGAACATTCAAGATTGCTGTCGGCGAAGCCGTTGCCGATCATCTCGCTCCCGTGCGTGAAGAATATGCAAAATTAATTGCTGATAAAGCCTATCTCAAAGACTGCTATACCAGATGCGGTGCAGAAGCCCTCCGCTATTCCCAGAGAATTTTAAATAAAGTCTATAAGAAAGTCGGCTTTGTGGCTTCTGAAATCCGATAAGAAAGCGTAATATTATTATGATAGAATATACTCAGAAAGAATATTATAAAATTCAGGATTTGCAGGAGATTGTTAAAATTCTCAGAAGTCCTGAAGGCTGTCCGTGGGATAAAGAACAGAATCATACTTCCATCCGGAATGATTTTCTTGAAGAAGCCTATGAAGCCATAGAAGCCATTGATCTGCTTGATATGGCGATGATGCGCGAAGAATTAGGCGATGTGCTCTTGCAGGTCGTCTTTCATGCCACGCTTGCCGAAGAAGAAAAGGCTTTTGATTTTGATGACATCTGTGATGAAATCTGCAAAAAGCTGATTATCCGTCATCCGCATGTATTCGGAAATGTTGTTGCCGAAGATACTGAAACCGTGCTCAATAACTGGGATGCCATCAAGAAAGAAACCAAACATCAGGAAACTTATACAGATACACTTAATGCTGTTGCCAAATCGCTTCCGGCTCTTTCCAGAGCACAGAAAGTCGGCAAGCGTGCTAAAAAAGCTGGTATGGATTTCCGTACTGCTGAGGATGCTTTTTCCTGCATCCAGTCTGAACATGATGAATTACAGGAAGCCATACAATCCGGAGATCAGGCTCGTATTGAAGAAGAATTCGGCGATCTGCTGTTCTCGTGTGTGAATACTGCCCGTCATCTCGGAATTGATGCTGAACAGGCACTATCCAAAGCAACAGAAAAATTCATCAGCCGTTTTCAAATGACAGAACAGCTTGTGACAGAATCCGGCGGGAATATGCCTGACCTGCCTATTGAACAACTGGATGTTTACTGGAATCAGGCAAAAGAAATTCAGAAAAATAAATAATTCTACAGGAGGTATTTTATTATGACCAAATCCGAACTGATTGCTATGTATGCCAAGAGCAGAGACCGTAAAAGAAAAGATGCCGAGGCAGATGTGAATTTTATTTTTGATACCATCTGTGCTTCTCTTGCCGAGGGAGAAAAAGTCGTTCTGACCGGCTTCGGAACTTTTGATGTCAGAGACCGTAAGGAAAAACGCTGTCTGAATCCCCGCACAGGCGATCCGATTCAGCTTCCTGCCGGAAAAGCACCTGCGTTCAAGGCCGGCAGAGGTCTGAAAGAAGCTGTGAATCCGAAAGAAAAGGACTGATTTTTTTATCATGAAGAATATCCTGAAGAAATCCCTTTCCTGCTGTCTGCTTTTCTGTTCTGTCCTGCTGTGCTGTACAGCCTGCGGTACAGAAGCCGAATCGCCTGATACTATCGAAGATATTCTTAATCCTAACAGAAAAAAGCAGGAAACGGAAACAGAAACAGTATTCAACTGGTTCAGCACCGAAACAGAAGAAACAGATACAACAGAATATGAAAATATTCTCTTTCCTGAAACAGAAATTCTGACAGAAGCATCAGATGCTCCTGTACAGGAAATGACAGAATTGTTTTCTGAAATGACTACAGAATCTGAATCAGAAATACTGACAGAATTATCTACAGAAATGCCGACAGAAATTTTCTCCGAAACAGAGGTCGATTTCTCTGAAATCATTCCGGCTGAAGAAACTGCTCCGTCAGTGCCTGTTTACGAGATTCCGGAAACTGCTCCTGTTGTCGTGACGGAAACCGTTCCGGAAGAAGAAACTTCTGCATTCTCTCCCGTGCAGTGGGAAAACGTATACAGATCATTTCTGGAAAACAAAGTTTTTCAGAGGCAGGTTTCTGCTGATGTGCAGGAAGATGATACCAGATTTCTGCTCCTGTATCTGAATGATGATGAAATTCCGGAATTATTTATTCAGACTACAATGGAAGTATTAATCTATGCTTATCATAACGGGCAGGTGGTGTATGTAGATAGTTTCTATCCCAGTCATTATACTTATGATTTTTATTACCGGCCTTATCATGGCTGTCTGGGATCTATGCAGGGTTCTGTGATGGCTGACGGCACTTATCTGGAAATCTATGAATATCAGGAATCCAATATGACCGCTTCCGGTCTTGCACGTTCAGAAACTTACTGCTATCCGACAAGAGAATACAGCTATGAAATCTATGCAGAACGCGGCATGAATATTGATCTGGAAAAAGCTCCTTTTATGGATATTCATCCTGACAGACAAAACAATCTCGGAAGCAGTTGGGTGACTGTTCCCGATGTACTGGGAAACAGTACTTCTGTACAGCGTTATGAAATTACAGAAGATTCGCTCAATGCCCTGTTCGGCGAACCGGAATCCGATCTGCCGGAACTTGCTTCCGAAACACAGGAGAATAAATATGCGTTTAGATAAATATCTTAAAAATTCACGGCTGATCAAACGCCGTACCATTGCAAACGAGGCATGCGATGCCGGAAAAGTGCTTGTCAATGACAAAATCGCAAGAGCTTCTTATGATGTTAAAATTAATGATATTATTGAAATCCAGATGGGGGCAAAGGCTGTGAAAGTCCGTGTGCTGAATCTTGCTGAAAATGCAACGAAAGCCAATGCCGCTACGATGTATGAAGTAATATAAATACTATACAAAAATCTCCTGAAAGATCAGGAGATTTTTGTGCAATTAACAGAAAACAGGTTTTTTCAGAAATTTTTTTGAAAAATATCCAATATTTTTCCCATTTTGCTGTTATATAAATGAAAGCAGTTTCTGTTTTCTTTAAAATCAGCAGTATTCAAAGCTAATCGCTTTTCGTAAAGAGGTAAACCGGAAGGGCATTCCCTATGTGCAGGGGAATGCCCTTTTCGGGTTTTATTCTACAGGATGAATCATAAATTGAATATCTTCATTATTCAGATTTTCACTTGTGACAAGTGCCGTACCCGTATCCATCAGAGTAATCGGAATTTCTTCGTCATTGAGCAGATACCATGCTGACATAACTCCGAAATATCCCATATTATACGGATGCTGTACAATTACGCCGGATAAAATGCCGTTATTCAGATAAACATCTGCATTATCAAAATAATCAAAGCCGACAATCTGTACTTGTCCTTCTGAAATCGTTCCGTCTTTGAGCAGACTTTCCACTGCCTGACATGCTCCCATAGTTGTAGGCTGATTCGTTGTGTAAATAATATCAATATCCGGATTTTCTGTAATCATCTGAACAGCAGTTTCTTTTGTTTGCTGAATACTGCCGCCGCAGTCAACAGGCTGAAGAAGCTGGAAATTTTCTGTTTCTGTACTGAATTCATTCACAAAGCCCGCTGTTCTCTGCTGAGCCGTTTGAGAAGAACTGTCATGTGTCAGGACAGCAATGCTGGAATTTTCCGGAGCGATATTTTTTACATGCCTTGCGGCAACACCTGCGGCTGATTCGTTATTTGTTCCGATAAAGGCTGTACGGGTTTCCAGAGAAATATCACTGTCGATTGTAATTACCGGAATGCCTTTCTGAATGATTTCAGATAATGCATCATTCATTTCATCCATCACGACAGGTGCAAGAATAATTGCCTGTGCGCCGTCAGTAACGGCCTGATTGATCAGAGAAATCTGTTCTTTATAGTCTTCTTTTTCGGGAGCTTTGTAAAATACTGTAATTTCCAGTTCTTTTTCAGCATCTTCGGCAGCTTTTTTGACTGCATCCCAGTAAGGGTCTGTGCTTTTGCAGATAACAGCTAGTTTTATATCTGATTTTTCTGGTTTTTTAGCGCAGGCAGTGCAGGTAACTGTCAGAATCAGTGCTGACAATAGTGCAAATAATTTTTTCATAGTAATTCCTCTTTTAATGTTATATAATCAGAACTAAAAAGTTTACAATTTTGTTCTATGTTTTTATTATAGCATATTGTCAGAATCCTGTCAAGATATAATATACAAAAAATGTCAACATAGTATTATTATTCTGTTTCAGAATGACTAATCCAGCATTTTTCTCCGGACTGTTCCGGTTCAGTTGGATACCATTGGAATACTTCTCCGGTGACGGCATCAACATCCAGTATCATAGTATCATAACCCTGTGAGAGTTCCTGATCTGTCGGCTGAAAAATCAGATGCCATACAGGAGTCAAAACATATCCCTGAAACAGATTACGACTATCAAAAATCGCTTCTGATGCGTATTCTAATTTTCCGGATTGTAAAATTCTTTGCTGATCTAAAAAATCATCAGCAAGCTGAAATGCTTTTTTCACATCAAGCAGAGTAATTCCCTGCATATCGGCTCTGTAATCTGTATTTTGTATCTGTGAGGGCGGATTGATAAAATAATTGCTTCTCACATAGCCGATCTGATTTTTCTCGAATATGCCGATCTCGATACTTGTTCCCTGAATCCGTTTGAGCGTTCCGGAATCTGTGCCGATTTCTGATATAATCGGCATATCACGGCTGATAAAATCGAATCTGAAAATAACAGCCTGATTTCCGTCAGAGAAATTCTGAATTTTCAATTTTCCGTCAGAGATATGATATTCAGAAGTATAGAACAGAGATTTTCTGTTTTCCTGAGAATAAAGAAAATTTCTTGCTGTATTCTGAAGTTCGGCAAGAGAAATTTTTTCGCCGTTCAGAACTACAGTATCTGTCAGACGGGCATGAATGATTTCTTCATCCGGTTCAAATGTATATCTATGATTCTCTTCGTCATAGACAGTTTTTGTAGGAATCATCCAGAGAGGATCTGTCTGCTGATAGACAGAAATGGGATTCTCAGGGAAATCTTTTTGTTTTAAAATAATCTCTTGAGTTTCAGCATGATAATTTAAAATCATCTGATCAGAATCATATTCCAGATTCTGAATATCTGAATATTCTTCTTCCGGAACGGCTGTAAAACTCATTTTCTTATCTAACATGATACAAGTCAGATTTTTCAGATTCAAATCTTCGCCGGAGAAATATTTCCATATCTCAGAAATTTTCTGAATTGTTTTTTCAGAAACGGCTTGTTTCTCATAGAATCGCTGTTCGATACTGCCAACCATACACTCTATTACTTCGATATTGCCTCCGATCTGAATCTTTTCTGTTTCAGGCCGTTCATTATTCCGGAGTGTTCCGTAATCGAGCCAAGGCTTTATTGTCTGAAATTCCGGAAGCGTTTCCGATTCTGTCTCTGATTCTGAATATTCAATAGATTCTCTCATATTCCCTCCGAGTGCGGAATCTGAATCAAGTACAGGCTTTTCCGGATTTTTCTTACAGGCCGGACAGGATAACAGTATTAATACAGATAAAGATAATAATAATAATTTCTGATATTTCATCATCAGCACCGCCTTTTTTATATAAAAACAAATGATCTCCGGAAAATATGACAAAAATTTTCCGAAGATCATAAAATTTGTATATCTGCACAAATTTAAATTGATTAATTTGTTTCTTCTGCCGAACTTTCAACATCAGAATCAGCTTCCTTGAAATTCAGACCGGTTTCAAAGCTGACGGAACTGCCTGTACTGGTACATCTGATATTACCGTCACGGAATGTGACATATGTTTCAATATTTCTGTCTGCTAAGGCCTGAGCAGTCGAATCGGCATAATTTTCTTCATCCGTAGTAACAATTGCATATTCCGGAGTGACTTTATCTAAGAAATCAGCTAAATTAGCAACTTCACGGCCGTGATAGGGCTCTTTCAGGACATCACAGTCTCCGATGTTCATTAATTCTACAAGACGTTCCTGCATGGCATCGCCTGTGAATAAAAATACTTCATCATGATGAGTCATCTTGATTACAAGTGAATGGTTATTATCATTGCCGTCATGATACGATTTCTGCTGACAGGGATAAATTTCAAAATAAGCATCATCGAGCGAGAAGGTATAGGCTGATGTGATTAAATTCATAGTCATATTTTTTGCACTCATCGCCTCGACCAGAGCAGAATATTCATCACTTGGCTCATCATAATCCGCACCGAATACGTTATTGACTGTGAATTCATTGATAACTTTTGCGGCTCCGCCGATATGATCCTGATCGTAGTGTGTTAAAATCATATAATCGACTGTATCACGGCCGAGATAATTCAGACAGTTCCGGACTTTTTTACCATCTGTTTTTTCTCCGCAGTCGATCACAACGACATGATTTTCTGTTGTAATGACAGCTGCATCCGCCTTGCCGACTTTGAGGAAATCGACAGTCAGATTATAAGTTTCTGTTGTTTCGAGTGATACGGAACTTGCAGTATTTTCCGAAGATGTTCCGGATTCTGATGCCGTGCCCGAACAGCCTGTGAATAACATTGCTGTTACAGCAAATAAGGCAATTAATTTCTTGACTGATTTCATAAATACAGGTCATCTCCTTTAATGATATTAATATAATTATACACGATTAAAATTAAAACTAGATTAAAATCTCATGAAACTTCAGAGAAAATTTTCAGAAAATAAGCAGGTCATGCAGATAACATTGCATGACCTGCCATTGTCAGACATTGTTTAAACTATACTGACGTGAAAATTTTTCAAAATTATCATTGAAATTCTTGTTTCCGAACTTGACTTTGTTCAGATAGCTGTGTGTCTCGAACGTACTATGTGAAGTCTCAATTACAGATACGGCAATATTAGAGCAGTGATCAGAAACACGCTCGAAATTATTCAGAATATCCGCAAGGACAAAACCTGTTTCGATTGTACAAGTTCCGGCTTGCAGTCTCTTGACATGATTTGCTTTAATATCTCTTGTCAGATAATCAATCACCTGTTCCAGAGGCTCAATATCAGCGGCATCAGTTTCATCAACAGTTTTATAAACCCGATAGGCTCGCTCCAGAATATCTTCCAGAGCTTCTGTGAGCACATCCATTTCCTTGAGAGCATTTTCAGAAAACTGTAGTTTTTTATCATGAATTTCTTTAGCAATATCTACTAAATTCATAGCGTGATCGCCGAGACGTTCAAAATCTCCGATGGCTCTGAGCACTCGTGATGAGACTTGACTGTCATATTCAGACAGAGCCTGAGAAGTGAGCTGTACTAATGTCGTACCGATTTTGTCTTCATATTCATCGAGCATGTCTTCATTTTTGAGAACTTTTTCGGCTTTTTTTTTATCATAATCGGTCAGGAGCGAAATGCTCATGAACATTGTTTCTTTAGCGAGTTTTGCCATTTTCTTGGATGCTTCATCACATTCAGTCACTGCTACAGAGGGTGTTGTTAATAATCTCTTATCAAGCAATGCATGTTCTTCCTGCTGAGGTTCAGTTTCTTTATCAGGAAGAATCCAGTTTGCAATTTTTTCAAGCTGTTTTGCAAACGGCAGGAGCAGAATCGTTGTTAGAATATTGAATACTGTGTGTACAATCGCAATACCTACAGAATTGATAATCATACCTGAGAATGCAAAGCCGATTGTCATATCTAAAATTTCATACAGAGTCAGGAAAAATACAGTACCAATAATATTAAATGCAATATGAATCACACCGACTTTTTTTGCATTTCTGTTCACGCCGAAACTCGAAATCAAAGCCGTCACACATGTACCGATATTCTGTCCCATAATAATCGGAATCGCCATGCCGAATGTAATCGCTCCGGTAGAATCTGCTAATCTCTGTAAAATACCGATAGAAGCCGCAGAACTCTGAATCACACCTGTTACGACTGTTCCGACCAGAACTCCTAAAATCGGATTGTTGAATTTTGTCAGAAGCTGTTGAAATTCTTCAGAATCTTTCAGCGGAGCAACGGCATCGCCCATCAGAACCATACCATACATCAGGACTGCAAAACCGACCAGAATATTACCAATATCTTTTTTCCGGCCATTTTTCGACATCATAATCAGAACCGCACCGATCAGAGCAAAGATCAGCGAGAAGTATTCCGGATTCAGAAGCGAAAGCCACAGAGGGCCGTCTGTATCCACTCCCATCAGACAAAGAAGCCATGTTGTGAATGTCTTGCCGATATTCGAGCCGATAATGACCGTTACTGTCTGACTGACATCCATCATACCACAGTTGACAAGTCCGACAAGCATGACTGTCACAGATGAGGAAGACTGCAATACGATTGTAATAAACGTTCCCAGAAACAGACTCAGCCAAGTATTGGAAGTCAGTTTTTTCAAAGCCTGTTCGAGCTTTCCGCCCGCCATTTTCTCCAGACCGGATGACATTACATTCATACCGTACAGGAAAAATGCAAGACCGCCGATGACCATAATCACCGCTAGTACAACATCTTTCACGCTCATGCCAACAACCGCCTTTCAAGTGGTTTTATTATATTTATGATAAGTCTGAAAACTTAAAATAACCTTGATTTTTGTGAATTTTCACATGTTTTTCAGACCTTTTTCATCATAGCAGAAGAATATAAAATGCAGTAGAGTGATTATGTTAAATCTATGTAAAATCCTGTTTCTGCTTCGTTAAAAAAATACTCCCGAATTACTTCGGGAGTATGAATTTATATATTATCTTCATTTTTTCGTTTTTTGAATTCTTCCAGAGATATTTTGATCTTGTCTATTTCCGAACCGCAGACAGGACAATATTTTGTTCTGTTTATGCCGAATCCTAATGATGTCCAGAATTTTCCGCATTTTTCGCACTTACAGTCAAAAATTACCGGAGGACCATAAAGAACCTGACCTTCTTCTTCGGGATTGAATTCAAAAGCTCCTTCTCCGGCTTTTGTACCGCAGTAAATACAGAACTGATGCTCTTTCGGAAGATGAGCACCGCAGTTTCCGCATCTGTCAGATCTTTTCATCAGGAAATCTCCTCAGTCGGGAAATCATGTTCTTCTGCCCAGTCGAGAATTTTTGCACCGGCAGGAGCATGAATAGTACATTTGGATTCTGCATCTTCCAGACCCCAGCTGTTATAATCCAGATCAGGATTTAAAATATATAAATCCTGTAAAGCACAGCCTGTGAGCATTTCTTCCTGAGTTTCCGTCACACTCGCTGGAATGGTTAATTCTGATAATGCTGAACAGTTCGAGAATGCACCTCGTCCGATGGATAACACAGTTTCAGGAATTGCAATATCTGTAAGGCTTTCACAGTCTGCAAAAGCCTGTTCGCTGATGATCGTCACAGTATCCGGCAGTGTGATGCTTGTTACATCCCATGAAGCCTCAAATGCATAATGGCCTATTTCTGTTACCGGATAGCTTCCAATATGAGAAGTAATAATAATATCTGTTTCTTTGCCTGTGAAATCCGTGATCACGGCTCTGTCTTCAAAGACTTCGTATTTGAGAGAATCCAGAGAAGTCGCACCGGAATCAATATCGACAGAATCCGGAATGACAGTTTCTTCCGGCGGTTCAGTTGTGGGGAAAATATAGACTGTATTAGAATCCGGATCATAAGAAGCATTTTCCGGCAGTTCGGATTCTGTCGGACTCGCATTCTCTTCCGGAGTCTGCGAAACGGATTTTGATGCACATCCGCTGAACAGAATCAATACAGATGCACAGAGTACAGCTAATTTTTTCATGCTTTTTTACCTCTTTGTTTAGCTCTCAGGGAATTATCAAGAATTCTCTTGCGGATTCTGAGACTTTTCGGAGTAACTTCCAATAATTCATCATCGGCTAAGAATTCAAGACAATCTTCAAGGCTCATGATTCTGGGCGGAACGAGTCTGAGTGCATCATCACTTCCGCTTGCACGGGTATTTGTCAGATGCTTTCTCTTGCAGACATTGACAACTAAATCATCCGCTTTCGGAGACATACCGACAACCATGCCTTCATAGACAGGAACACCGGCACCGATAAAGAGCGTTCCTCTTTCCTGAGCGTTATATAATCCATAAGTGACGGCTTCGCCGGATTCATGACAGATCAGAGAGCCGACACTTCTTCTGGGAATATCGCCCTTGTAAGGCACATAAGAATCAAAGACACTGCTCATGATGCCTTCGCCTCTGGTATTAGTCAGGAATTCGCTTTTATAGCCGAACAAGCCTCTTGACGGAATCAGGAATTCAAGACGGGTTCTGGTTCCCTGCGGCTGCATGGACTGAAGTTCGCCTTTTCTTGTACCCATTTTTTCCATGACCGTTCCGACACATTCTTCAGGGACATCAATTACAAGTCTTTCCTGCGGTTCGCATAACTTACCGCTGATAGTTTTATATAATACTCTTGGAGTCGAAACAGAAAGCTCATAACCCTCACGGCGCATATTTTCCACTAAAATAGACAGATGCATTTCTCCGCGGCCGGCGACAGTGAAAGAATCTGTATTATCCGTTTCAGAAACCCGCAGAGAGACATCTTTTAATAATTCTTTGAATAATCTTTCACGAAGCTGACGGGAAGTAACAAATTTACCCTCTTTTCCGGCGAACGGACTGTCATTGACAGAGAAAGTCATTTCTACAGTGGGTTCGCT
>Ga0326511_10001597_pt1 | contig 18702 bp, 15 predicted proteins | sample 0_2496_0518_D_FD_203701 | JGI IMG/M metagenome (GOLD analysis project Ga0326511, IMG submission 203701) | Bovine rumen microbial communities from UC Davis, California, United States - 0_2496_0518 | ecosystem: Host-associated > Mammals > Digestive system > Stomach > Rumen | place: USA... | reverse complement strand
CGAGCGAACACCGCTGGAGGGGGCCGCCGCCGGAAACCGCGTCGAGAAGGTTCTGGGCTTTGCTGCGGGCGCGGACGGGGACGGCGACGGTGAAGCGGTTGGCGTTGACTTCGAAGTTGTTGACGGAGTTCGCGCCCTCGTTCGCCTCCGCCGTGACGGTCACGGTCGGGAACGCGCCGACCTCCGTGTTGATCTCTACCGAGGTAATCATGAAGCCGGAGACGGCCATGCGCCTCGACGCGCCCGTCCCCGTGAAGGTCGCGGCGTAGCCCTGGCCGAGCTTGACGAACACGGTGGTGTCGCGAATGACGCGGTAGGTGACGGACGGGTTTCGCCAAATGCCGCCCGTCGCGGTCACGCCCGCCTCGTACCGCCCGCCGTGGGAGACGGCGACGCGGTGGTACTGGTCGCCGCTGTTGGACGCGACGGGGACAAGAGAGGGCGAGGCAAGGTTGAAGAAGTCCTCGACGTTGGAGAAGTTCGTGCGCCACTTGGCGCGGGCGGTCGCGTCCGTCTCGCGTTGCCAGATGGTCGCGGCGTCGAACGGGATGCCGTCAATCGTCCAGCCCTCGAACACGGCGTCGGCGGTCGGGCCTGCCGTGGGCGTTGGCAGTGTGCCGACGGCCTCGCCGTAGGTGACGGACTTCTCTTCGGTCGCGCCGTCGCCGCCCGCGTAGTCGAACGCGAGGGTGAACGTCCGCGCCTGCCAGTGCGCGAAGATTGTGCCGCCGTCGGTGGCGAACACGGGGAGGTCGTCGAAGTCGCCGTCCGCCGCGATTCGGAGTTCGCCGCCGCTTGCCGCCGTGAAGCAGCCGAGGAAGTCGTAGCCAGGGCGTTCGGGGACGGGGTAGGCGTCCAGCTCGTTGGTGAGGAGGTCGTCGGAGTAGAACGCGGCGGTCGTGCCGTCGCAGTAGATCGGGCCGCCGCCCTCGCCGCCCTGCGCGTCGATGTCCAGGCGGTAGGAGACGCGCTGCCACTGCGCGTAGATCGTGGAGGGCGCGGACGTGCCCAGGGCGACGAACGCGGGGAGGATTTCGCCGTCGGCGGCTACGAGCTGCGTACCGCCGGACGACGCGGAGTAGTAGCCCAGGAACTGCCAGCATTCGAGGCGCGGCGTGTCGACGAATGTAATGACGGTCTCGGTGCCGCGACGACAGAAGCCGCCCGCCTCGCTGTCGTAGACCATGCCGTCGTCGCCGCCCGCGCCGACGCCCTTGTCGAATGCGACGTCCTTGACCTCGCGCCAGTGCACGGTGAGGGTCGTGTCGGCGGCGGGCGTCCAGCCGCCGACGATCTGGCCGTTCGCGTCGACCGCTTTCGTCGTGCCGTCGTAGAGGCCGACGAGCGCGGAGGACGCCTTGGTCGGCACGGGAATCGCGGTCAGGCTCTGCGAGAGCGCGGAGTCCTCGTAGAACGCGGCGTTCTCCGGGCAGTAGAAGAACGCCGACGCGCCCCCCGTCCCGCCGTCTGCGTCCACTGTGACGGCGACGCGGTGGAGCCAGAATGCGTACAGCTGGACGCGGGTGTCGTATGCCTCCAGAGACGGGAGGCGGGTGAGCGCGTCGGCGATGTCCGCACCGACTTGGAAATGTGTGCCGGAGCCGTCGGCTTTCGTGTTCGCCCCGGTGAGGATGACGGCGGTGTTGTTCGCGGCGTCCACGCCCTCGAACGCGGTGAGGGTGCGTTGCGGACTTCCCGCGAGACATTCGCCGAGGTACTTGCGGAGAATCTGCTTGTAGGGGAACGTCAGGCTCCCGGTCGAGGTCTTGGTGGACAATGAGGAATTGTCCCCGCCGTTATAGCCCCCAACGTCGAGAATGGAGGCGTACTTCTTGCCGTTCGCGACGGTGCGCGTGTTCGTGTTTGCGCTTGCCGCAAGCGTGACGGCGTTCTGCGAGAGGCACAAAAACCAATAATAGCCCGCGTAAATGTAGAGGGTGCCGTCGAGCGGCGTGACGTTCGCGCCAACGAGGAGGTATTTGTTGGTGTTGTTGTAAATGATCTTGTCGGCGTTGTAATCGGAGCCGGACGCGAGGTTCGCCGCGACGTGTGTCAGGTCGGCGGCGTTGACGGTGTACGCGCCGTTGTACACATACCGCGCGGCGTTCGCCGTCTTGAACACTACGCGGGCGGACGTGTAGGAGTAGAAGCCGCTCATGCCGGGGTGTGACGGGTGCGCCCCATACACCAAAACGGCGGTGCCGGAGACCTTGTAGATCGGCACAACGATTTCGGTGGCGGCGTTGTCCGCCGTGTAATACTTGACACTCTTCCCGCTCTCTGTGCGGGTGTAGGACGAATTGCCAGTGCCGGAGCCTAGCGGGTTGTATAGCGTACCCGCCGCGCCGTCCATGAGGCGGAAGGTCACCGTGTAGCGCGTCGCCTCGACCTCCGTGTAGGAGGTCGGCACGTTCGAGCCGTAAGCCATGCAGTCGGCCAGCCCGGCGGCGGTGTAGTACCGGCCGTTGTTTCCGCGATAGATGGTCTCGGTCGTCGCCATTGGGTCAGCCTTTCACTTCCAGAAGTTCGTCGAGCTTCGCGGCGAGGTCGGCGGTGTTCTTCTCGATCTCGGCGAGGTGCTTCTCCGCCGCCTCCTTCTCCTCGCGGGCGAGGGCGACGCGGCGGACGGCCTCTTCGTCGACGGATAGGTTCTCGGCCTTGCGCCAGTCGCGGCGGCGGTCTTTCAGCCGCTGGAAGTCCTTCTCGAACTGCTTGCGGGCCTCGGCGTCGGCTTTCTCCTCGGCAAGCTGCGCGGCCATGCTGTCCTTGTTCCGATACCAGCCCCACGCCTGCTGCAGCTTGGATTCGGCGGCGGTGACGGCGGAGCGGCTCTTCGCCTCCTCGGCACGTTCGGCGGCGAGTAGCTTCTGGTGTTCCTTGATCCGGGCGGCGAGTTCGGCCTGGCGTTCGCGCTCCCGGCGGACGGCCTCTTGCGCGTCCAGGCGTTCGCGCTCGGCTGCGACCTTCCGTTCCTGTTCGATCCTCGCCTTTGCCTCGTCCCGCTCCTTCACAAGCTCCGCGTCCGCCGTCTCCTTGATGTAGTCTTCGTATGCCTTGCGCCGCTTGTCGATCTCAAGCCGCCCGCTCTCGGCAAGGTTCGCCCGCTCCTGCGCCTCGGCCTTTGCGGATTCCCGCATGGCGGCGATTGTGTCCCGCCGCCGCTTCACCTCTTCCTTGTTCGCCTCGACCTTCGGGCGCAACTTTTCAAGCTCTGCGCCGACCTTCGCCTCTTCCTTCGCCGATGTGTCGAAGTCGTAGTCCTCGACGCTCCGCTGCGACCGCCAGTACTTCAGCTTCTCCTCCAGCCCTTGTAGCTGCTGCGCCAGTGCGACGCCGCGCTGCTGCGCCGCCGCAAGCCTTTCGCGCTCCGTCTTGAGCTGCTGCGCCGCCGTCTCCATGTTGCGATCGTATTGCTCGAGCTTCTGTTGCGCCGTCGCCTCCGCGATCTGGATGTCGTACTTCTTCCCGGCGGCGGCGGCGACTTCCGGCGAATCTGCGGTCGACATGGCGGTGAACTTGTCGCGCTCCAGCTTCAGGAGTTCCGCGTTGTCGCCCGCCGCGATCACGCGCTCCTTCGCCTTTTGCATTTCAAGGTAGCTTCTCGACAGCTGTTCGACCTTGCGCAGCACGCGGTCGACACCGGCGACCTCGCTTTCCCATGCCGCCGTCCACTTCTGAAACGACTCCTCCCACGCTTTCGCGGCGGCCTGCGCCTGTGCCGTCAGTTCGCGGTTCTGCCGCTTCAGCTCCTCTATCGGGTCTTTTATTCCGAACAACGGACGGATCACCTTTTCGTTTATCCACTCGCCGATGTCGCAGCCCGTCTTGAACGCGCCCACGACGGCGAGAGCCTTCGCGAACACACCCTCGACCGACGACTGTATCTTGCCGAACACGCCCGGCAACTTCGCCCAGCTCTGGCCCGTCTCCTTTGCGACCCGCGCTTGCTTGCGGTTGAACTCTTCGAGCGTGCCGCCTAGTTTGTTTATCTGGTCTTTCGTCGCAGTGATTCCCGCCGCGTTCAGGGCGGAAATGATGCTTATTCTGATCTGCTTGTTCGACGCCATCGGAAGCTCCTTTTCTACAATACGCGGAGAGGTAAAAACGAAAAGCCGCCCGTGGGACTTGGCGGGCGGCGAAAATTGGGGATGGGCGCGGACTAGGCGGACGGCGGCGCGGCGTCGCGCTCTGCCTTTTCCTTGCGCAGTCGTTTCGCTATCGCGTCCAGGGTCGCCAGGTAGTCGGCGTGTGCCTTTGCGCTCGTCTTGGTGAGTTCCATGCCCGCCTGGACGTGGGCGGCGTAGATCATGCCGCGCAAGCGCGACGGGGTCTGCGTCATGAGGTCGTCGAAGGTGAGGCCAGTCGCCGCCGCCGCCTCGGCGAGCCGCTGTTCGAGCGCGGCGAAGTTCCCACGTTCGCGCTCGTCGGGCGTCTCCTCCTTCTCGCGCTGCTTGGCGAGTTCCGTCTTCTCCGGGATTACCTCTTGGCCGACGGCTGCGTAGTATACGGCGTTCTCGACCTCGGCCTTTGTCGCGGCGACGCTGGCGATGAAACGCCCGAGGGCGCGTTCGATCTCGCGGGGGTCGCGCAAGCCGTCCAGATAGCCGCGCTCCCTGCCGTGTGCGCAGGCGAACGCGAAGAGCCAGTCCTCTGTCGGCGTGTCGTCGGCGTACTGCTTGGCGTAGCCGTACCAGAAATGCGCGGCCATGGTGGGTTCCCAGAAGACGACGCCGCCCGCGACGGCGAAGCGCGGCGCGTTGTACGCCGTCGTTTCCGGGCCGTCGGAAATGCGGGCGGCGAGGGCGTGAAGTCGGATCACGTCCTCGTCGGTCGGCGTCAATCCCTCGGCGCGTAGATCGTCGAGGTCTTCCTTTGCGAGCGGGGAGAACACGGCTAGGCGGCCTCGGTTCCGGCGAGGTACTTCGTCGCGGTGGCGGCGCGGGTGATGTAGTTCGCGTCGGGGTTAGTCTCCGCCGGGCTTGCCGTGACGGTAAAGCCCCCGTTCGCGGCGGCGGTGATCGTGCCGTTGCCTGTCGGGTCGGTCATGGTGGCCTGGACTTCGATGCGCCCGTGGCTTGCGTCGCTGTTGACGGGGACGCCCTTCACGGTGTCGACGTGAGGGTCGACTTGCGCCGTGGTCGAAATCTGGGTGAAGTTCGTGGAGGCGGTGAACGCGCCGCAAACGTCTTGCGCCTTGGAACGGGGCTTCAGGGTGCCCGTGAGCGCGTAGGTGCGCTTCGCGGTCGCGGTGCTTTCGACTTCCACGCCGGAGATCGCGACGGTCGGCGGGGTGCCCGCCTGCGTGTTGATAGCGACGGTGGTCAGCATGAGCTTCTTCGCGCTCGTTCCCTCTCCGAGCGTGTGGATCGAGCCGAGTTCAATGTCGGACAAGTCCACCTCGTCCGTCACGGCGTACTCCGTGGACGGCGCAAGCACTTCGCCGTACTCGTCGTGGGCGGCGGTGTCGCCGTACTCGTCCGGGGCCTCCGCGACGCTGCTGTTCTTGCCGTCGTTCGACGACTTCGGGGTCAGTCCGTCTATTGTTCCCCAATAGTTCACGGGTGCGCTGAATCCTGCGTTTGCCATTTTGGTGTTTCCTTTCTTCTTTTCAGGTTGCGCGGCCCGTTATGGTCGCCGCGAAAGATGTTGTCCATACGCCGCCGTTGTCGTTTTCGGTGTAGTCGGGCGCGTCGCCCTCGCCGAGCTGAAATCCGTCGACGGCGAAGATCGGGTCGTCCGTCTCGTCGTTCTCGTCGCCTAGCTCCGTGCAGTTGTCGCCCCGCGCCAGGAAGTCGAACGCCGTCCAGAGCGCGGTGTAGTTCTTGACGAAAAGGCTCCCGCCCTTGTCGTCGTCGAGCGAGACGGTCAGGATGACGGACACTGTGAAGGTGTAGAGCGGAAGCGGCTCGGCGACTTGCTCCGCGACGTGGACGTTCACGGCAATGCCGGAAGAGGGAGCCTCGTGTTTCTTCCCGGCTAGTGCTTCCAGCAAAAGCGAATAGACGGGGATGGTCGCGCCGCTTGCCTCTATCCGGGCTTTCAGTTTGCGGGTGATAAGTTCGGCCGGTGTCATTTCAAGCCCTCATTGAGTTTATCGTTGATGATTGCCTCGATTGTTCGCGTCGCCGCTCTCATCGCCTCGTCAACGACGCCTTCAGGCGTGGCGGCGGTGATGTACTTCAAATTGTTCTCGAGCAACGCCTCGACGCGCTGATTCGGCCCCGTGACGTACTCGCGGACATACCCGCGAACGGTTCCGTCTCTCGCCAGCCCGTGTTTTATGTTCCCGTTCCGGCTTGCTATCAATGCCCGCGCAACGCTCCACGACTGTTTAGCAAGTCCGGCTTTTTTTATCTTGCCGTACTCCTTGCGGGCTTGTGCCGCGCTCTTGGCAATCACGGAATAACCCCACGAGTCTTCGCTCTTCTCCCTGCGCGTTATCCTCCAACGCGGCACGGGTTTCTGCTTGTGTCCTTTCGGCGTTATGTACGACGGCCCGCCGAGGACGTTGTGGTCGTGCCTCTGGACGCTTGTCCTCGGCACAAGTTTCGGCGCGGCCTTCGTTCTCGCTATCAGGCTCCGGCACAATGCCGAAAAGCCGCGCCGGATTGCCGTACCCATGCCGTTGCCGAGAACTGTGTGAAAGCGCGTGAAGGCGTCCTCAAACGCCTTGACGGTTTCTTGGGGGATGTCCGCGTTGATCTCCAACATGGTCAGCCCCTTGTGCGGCATTTGAGGATATACCAGCCGCCGTGCCGCGTGGCGGTGGAAACCTTCAGGACTAGCGGGTGGCCGCCCGGCGCGACTTCGATTGTGTCGGACGGATCTGGCGCGGAAGTCTCCGGCCAGTCGTCGGCGCGGATCGCGGCAATGTAGGCGGTCGCGTAGGTGGGGGCGAGCGCGTCGGCGTAGTTGTCCGCCGTGCCGTTTTCAAGCAACAGGATGTCGAGCGGGTGTTGGATTGTCCGCGCCTTGCCGTTCTCGCGGCGCGTCCCCTTGTACGCCGCCGGGCATTTCTCAAACTCCGCCGAAAGCCCGACGGTGAACGTCGCGCCGACGGGATCGGTTTTCATCGACACGACGACGCGCAACGATTCGCCCAACTCCACCGCCGCGCCCTGTTCGAGCGTGGGGAAGTCCGCCGCGTTCGCGACGTACCGCGCCGCCTCTTCCGGGGCCGCGTCGGAAACGGCCTCCGCGAAGTCTCGCGACGACGACTGCACGACCGCGCCCTGTTCCGTCTCGCCGTGCCGCATGGTGCGGACGGCCTCTGGAACGGCGGCGGCTATGCTGCCGAGCGCATTGCGGAAATCTTCGCGGAGGCTCATTTACTCTTTCCCGGATTTTTTTCTGGGGGTCGAATAGGTTGAAATGCCCCCGGCGGCGAAGGACGATCAACACCGCCGGGGGCGTGGGCTTTACGCAAGAGCCGTGCCGATGGCGAATGCTGCGGGATGGCGGACGACAACGTCGCAATCCTGAAACGCGGTCACCTGCCACGCGCCCTTCGCGCTGAACGTGTAGGGATCGACGATCATGTCGATGCCGCTCCAGAAACACATGAGGATCTCGGCCCAGTTGCCGAAATACAGCTTCTTGGAGTTGCAAAGGGCGGACATGAGGAAGTCAAAGCCCTCGACCTTGCCCTCGCGGGTGCAAAGGTAGTCCGCGCCAATGCCGCCGACGACGTTGGCCGTGGCCTTCGCGCCGGAGGCGTTGATGCCGAAGTAGTCCAGCGTCTTGCAAAGCAGGGCCTTGACGGCGGGGCTTCCGATGTACTTCATGTTCGCGCCCGCCGCGTTCGCCGTGTACACCTTCTCCCAGAAGTCCACGAGGTTCGCCTTGGTGGGTGCGCCCGCAGTCATAGTCACCGCGCCGACGCCAGTCGTGGCGGAAAGTCCCGTCGGCTGGTTGTTCGTTCCCGTGCCGTCGAACGCCGCCGCCTCGACCGCCCTGCCGATAGCCTCAAGAATGAGACGGGCGACAAGGTTCTGGACGGCAAGCGAAGACTGGATGACAAGCCGACGGGAAAGGATCGCGTTCGCCGCCGCCGTGTGGGGCGTTCCCGGCACCTGCGAGAAGGTCGGCGTCGTGGTGGGCGCGTTGTCCTTCTCGGCAATCCAACCCGCCGTCACCGCCGTTCCCTTCGGGATGGCAATGTCGCCGACAAGCCCGCCGACGGTCTGGACGCCTGCCGCGCCGAGGACGGTCGTGCCGACAAGTTCGTCGATGTACTGCGACGCCAGAAGCGACGTCTCGACGGTGGCCGCGCCGTTGCCGACGATCTCGCCCGTGACGTTCGTCTTGCCAGTAATGGCGCGGACGAGGACGGCTTCGGGGATGTAAAAGCCGCGAGCGTCCTTGTGCTGCGCCTTGGCGATCTGGTCGGAAATCTCGCGCTCAAAGCCAACGTCCGGGCTTCCGTCCTTGGCAAGTGCGCGGATGACGTTCAGAAGGTTGTACTCCTTCACGATCTTGCGCTCGTCGCCGCCGTCGAAGATTGCGGTCTTCTTCTGCGGCGTGGGCTGCGCGGTCTTCTTCGCCAGTTCGTCCGCGTAGGCGCAAGCGCGCTCCGCGATCTCGCTGCGAATTTCGGCCTCGGTCTTCCCGGCCTCGATCATGGCGGTCACGTCCGCCGTTTTCATGTGCGCCCTCTCGGCCTGTGCCATAAGGGCGGCGATGGTTTTTGCGTCCATCTCTTTTTCCTTTCTGGTTGTGGTGGTGGGCGTTGGTTCGTCCACCGCCCTTTGGTTTTGGCCCGCGTTCGCCTCGTCGGGAAATTCGGCAACTCTGCCGACTCCGATGTTGGTGTCTGCTGGCACATTGACAAAACTCGCTTCATACGGCGTCCACTTCGTCACGCGGAAGATGGGCAAGCCGTCCTCGGCCTTGCCGACCTTCTTATACTCGCGCACGATGTAGCCGACCGACATATTGCGCCGGATTCCGGCAGCGGCGTCCCTTGCGATCTCCTGCGCACGTTCGCCGCACCCAAATTCGATCACGCCGCCCAACTTGCCGTCCTTCAGTTCGGGCTTGCGGATGATTCCGATCTGGTCGCCCCAATGGGTGTCCTGAATGACGAGCCCGTCCTTCATGCGGCTTTCGTCGATCTCGCCCTTGGCGTGGCCCAAAACCTCATGGCCGCGCACCCACGCCTTGTTTTCCTCGTCCCACATTGTGCGCGGGTAGGGTGTCTCGCTCGACACGGTGGCGCGGACGATGGTTTCGGTCTTGCCGTCCCCTGCGTCCCGCGTTTCGGCGACGATCTCCGCCTCGCGGAAAACGCGCCCGTCGTTCCTCGGCTCGTCGCCGTCAGTTTTCTTCTTTCCCATCTTCGGTTTCCTTTCCGGGTTTGCTCTCTACCTTTTGCGTCGCGGTCAAAAGTCCGGCGGCGGTCTTGCGCGGGTTTATGCGTTCGGCCTCTGCGATGTTCTCGTCAATGTCCGTGCCGTAGTCTGCGGCGATCTGCGCGTCGGTCTTCCAACCGTGGGCGACGGCGACGGCTGCGGCGTTCACGTCCTTCATGGGGTCAACCCACTCCCACGTCCGCCCGCGAAACTCATGCTCGGCCAGCCTGTCGTAGTCCGCGCCGATGTAGGGGTTCGACGCGGTGAAGCGGAGAAACGACGCAAGCCACGCCCGAAACACGGGCGACGCCACTTGTTCTATGAATTGCGCCTGCAATATCCGCCAGTGGTCGCGCTCCGCGATTGTCCCGGCGCGGACGGACGAAAACGACACGCCGCCCCAGTCGTTCGCAAAGCAAGCATACTCAAGGCCGAGGCCGCTTGCTATGTCGCGGAGCATGGAGTTCTTGAACGCGGTCAGTTCGCGGTTCGGGTGCTGCGGCGTGACGGTCTTGTAGTCCCATCCCGGTTCGAGCTTGATCTTCGTGCCGGGTTCGCTCGGCATGGTGAGCGCGGCGGATTCTTCGTCGTCAAACTCGCCCAACTCGCCGTCGCGTCCGACGGGCGCGGAGAATATGCCCGTCGTGTTCGCCTCGTCGCGGGCGGCGACAAGTTCCGCGAAGTTGTACTCGTCCAACATCTTCAACTTGCGCAACACGGCATGGCCGAGCGGGATTCCCCGCGTCTGGCACTCGTCGCGCTGCGTGAAGAGGTGCAACACGTCCGCCGCCGGAACGCGAACAACCGGCTGGCCGTTCAAACGCGGCGCGGTCATGTCCTCGCGCTCTGCGCGGAAGTAGTAGGCGACAGGCCGAAGTGAAACGCGGTCAACCTCCACGCCGTTGCGGATGACGGTCGCCGCCGTCGTGCCGTTGCCGTTCGCCGTCTCGTCCAGCGCGTCCGGGCGGACGATCCGCAACGAAAAGCCGTAGGGGTTCGGCGCGGCCCTGTCAATCAGGATCAACGCCTCGCCGTCCCGCGCCCAATTCTCGGCGGCAAGTCGGCAGATGGCGTTGAATGTCTTGCGCCCTGTCACGTCTGCCATGTCCGCCGCGCTGCACCACTTCCACCAGTGGTATTGCAAAAACTTCGCCGCCGCCTCGTCGATTGTCGGGTCGTCTGCGGAAATGCTCGGCACGGCCTTGAATTTCACGCCGTCGCCGATTACGTTGGCGACAAACAGGTCAAGCCAACGGAGATAGTGTTCGGAGTTCTTCGCCATGTCCCGGCTGCGGGCGCGTATCACGGCAAGCCCGGCGGCGACGTCGGCGTTGGAAAAACCGCCGTCCCATATCCATGGACGCAACAGGCGCGAACATTCGGCGGCGGCGAACATTCGCATGAAGTGGCCGCGCTTGCCGCCCTGTGGCTTCTTGTGTTTGAGGAAATCGAACATTACACGAACCTTGTCTTTATGAGTTGGACGCCGCCCGTCGGCGTTGTTCCGTTCTCGTCCGCCGCCGCCTTGCGCTGGTAGTAGGCGAGAATATCAAGAAGGTCGGCGCGGTCTTTGTAGGTGATCTGGAGTTCGCCGACGGAAATGCTGCGGTTCGGATTGTTCGCCCAATTCTGGAGCGCGTTCTCGATCGCGGCGACGACGGCGCGGTATTTGGAAACAAGCGGGCGGATGTAAACCGCGCCGCAAGCAATCGCCTCCGTGCCGCTTGCCGTGGTTGCGTAAACGATCCACCGCGTCGCGCCTGAAAAGCCCGCAAGCGTCTCGGCGTTCGCGGTCGCCGTCCATGTGCCGTCGCCGGTCGCGGTCGCGGCGACTTCGGCGTTCTTCGCGCCGTCAGAAAGTTTGACGGTGACGGCGGTCGCGCCGTCCGGGGCCGTCCATGTCCCGGTCAGCGTCTCGCCGTCGAACGCGGCGCGGTCTGTAAATCGTCTCGCCATTGGTGAAGATTCCTTTCCTCACCATTAGCGCGGCGGTCAAAATCGCGGCGGCGTTTCGGGCGTTCTTCCTTGTTGCGGTATTCGTCGGGCAAAATGTCGCGGGTGTCGTAGTCCATATTGCGCTCCTTCTGGATCAGTAAAGCCGCCCGCCGATTGCGAGGCGGTGTTTCTTCTTTGACGGAAGCTGCGGCGGCGTGTTGTTCTCGCCTGTGTCAATAGCCGAGCCGCTATTTACATTTTCGCCCGGTTTTGTATCTACGGGCGGCGGCTCCGCGCCGACGATCTTACCGCCGATTGCGAGGCGCGTCTTTTTCTTTGGCATGGTTTCTCCTTCCCCGGTCAAACCTTCCGCGCCCGCAAGCGCGTAGCACATGGCAAGGCAGTCGCCGAAGTCGTGCGGGTTCTTCGTCTGCCACTTGTAGGCGTACCGCTCCTTGCCGTCGTTCGACTTCACGCGGGTCTTCGCCTTTAGCTTCTCGTTCGCAACCTGGACGGCGAAGCGGTAGTGGTTGGCGTTGCCGTCGAACAGGGAAAGCCCGCCGTCCGCGCCCGGCTCCGTGGCCCATGCCCGGTGCATCTTCTCCTTGTACTCGTCGGCGTTCCATGCAAGCCAACGCCGCCCCTGCGGATCGCGGCACAAAATGGTCGCGTTCTTCTCGCCGCGGATTCGGCTGCGGACGTTCGGGTTCCAATTCTGCCCGGCGCGGCCCAACATGGCGACGGCCTCGATCCCAAACTCGGCGGCGACGGTCGGCGCGAACGCGGTCACGGTGTTGAACTGCCGCCCGCCCGCGTCGATGCCCCACTTGTCGATGTGGATTCCCTGCGCCACGATCTCGCGGGCGTGTGCTTTCAGGGCGGCGAAGAGCCGGGCGTTAAACTCGGTGTCGTTCAAGTTCTCCGGGATGTGGATGCGGGTGACGTGGTAGGCCGTGACTAGCGCGGTCAGCCGTATGTCGAAGGTCGTGATCGCCGTGGTTATCGCATAGCCGGGGTTGATGTCCGTCGCGGCGGCGGTGAAGACGGTCGCGGGCGGTATGGTCTTCGGCGGGACGCCGCGCCGGATGCGGGAGAGGATGTGCCGGGCGGAAAGTTCAAACGCGAACGCATTGCGCGGCGGCTGCATCTGGTATTCGCTCATGAACGTCGCCTCGCCGTCACGGAGTAAGATGTTCATGGCGTGTTGGATTCCGCTGATCTCGGTCGCCGGGTCGAAGTTTCGCGGATTCAGTACCGCCGCGCCGTCGTCCATCTCTTTGCGGTGCTTCCTGTAGAAACGATTGGCCGCAATGTGCGGCAAGCGGTCGGCGGCTTTCTCGGCGTTGAATATGTCCCAATACTCGGCCCAATAGTCGCGGATGCCCTTGCGCTCTTCGGCGGTCGCTTCCGGGTTGTGGCATTTAGGCCAGGCCGTCACCATCTTGTAGGTCTTCGTCTTCCATCCGGGATCGGCGGCGAACGTCTCGGAAAGGTCGTCGGCCTCAATCGGCGTCGAGGTCATTATGGCCGCGATCTTCTTGCGGTGTCCGGCAAGCCCCATGAAGGTCTTTTTGATCTTCGCGGCCATTTTGCCGACCTGTCCTTCGCTCTGGGCCTTGTCGTCGTTCTGCAAGTCGTCAAAAATCAGGAAGTCCGGGCGGAGTATGCCCTTTGCCTTGCCTCGCGCCCCGGCGTTAAAGCCTATGGCGTCAAGGATCACGCCGGACGACGGGAAGGGTCGCCCCGTCCGCGGATCGGCGACGGACGGAAACACGATGCGGTCGGCGGCTTTGCGCGGGTTCGTCGGCTTGCCGTGGTACTTCTGGGTTTTCGCCCTCTGGTATGCCCCGGCCAGTTTCAGGAACGGCAGGGCGATTTCGGGGAAGTCCTGAATGAACGCCGGGCCGGACGTGACGGCGGCGAAAATGTCCTCGATGATGTTTGACGCGTTGCCGTCGTTCGCGCCGACCACCACTTCGTACCGTCTGCGCCCGGTCGCGGCAACCCATAACGCCGCGCCCTTGGTGTAGGCGGTCTTGCCGTGGCCTCTGGCGACGCGGATGTGGTAGGGGATCGAAGCGTCGCCGATTGCCTGTTCCATGTCGCGGACAATCGGCTGCATGGTCGGCGGCGGCGGGATTTCCAGAAACGCGCCCGCGACGGGGTCGTCGTTCGTGCAATAGGCGCGGAGAAAGTACAGGAAGTCCCGCTCGGCCCGGCGGCGGCGTTTCCAGTCAATCCCGGCAAGCGCGGCGTCAAGGTCGGCGGCAATGTCCTGATACTTCGCAACATGGTCGGCGGCGCGTTCCGCGCCAGTTTTCGCGTCGGCGGTCGTGTAGGTGATCTCAAAGTCCGTCTCGGTAGGGTTCAGCCGCTCATTCAGGCCCAAAACAAGGCAAACAACCTCGGTCGCACCGTGTTCGGTCAAAAACCGCCTATAAAATCCCAACGTCCGCCCGGTGGTTGCAACGTCGTCCACAAAAAGGACGCGCTGCCCGCCTATGTCGCGGCGAAGTTCAAGGGTTGCCGCCTCGCCGTCGAAGTCTATCTCGGCTTTGTGGTTATACTTGCGGCTCTTTACTTCCGCCGTCCGCACAAGGTCGCCGCCGAGTAGTTTCTGGAGTTGCGTCTCGGCTTGCGTGTGGCCGGGGCAAGCCAAAATTACGCCGCAACCGAAATGAGCGGCAACGCCCCGGATCATCGCGCCGAAAAGTTCGGCATTTTTCCCTTGCCGTTTGAATCTGTACACCAACTCGGCGTCCCGCGCCTGTTGGTAATGGCCGGAAGCGCGTGAGCCAAACATGGGAACATAACGAAAAAAGCCATAAAAGCCGTTATGTTCTAATAATTTGCACTTGTTTTCCATTTTTTCGCGCTTCTCGTATTGTGTACGCCGTTCCTCGGCTCTTGCCGTCCCAAAAAGCGACAAGTCGGTCGCAAGCGGCGACAATCTGCCGATTGCGGATTAGCGGTGCGCCGCGTCCAAATCGCGCATAATCCGGCAAAAACTCGATCACGGCAAGCCCTCGCCGCCGCGCTTCCGCCGCTGCAAGCGTGTCCGCGCCCCGCGCTCCGCCCGAAACAATCACGTCCCCGGCTTGCGCTGCTATTGCGTCGAAGTCAATCTCCGCAACCGTGCGGCTCCCTATGACTGCAATTTTCATGGCGTTTAGTGGTTTTTTCCGTTAGGCGAAAAACGTCCAAGACCTCGGCCGAAGGGCGCGAGGCGAGGTCGGCTGACAGTACCTTGACGGGGGGCAAGCCGCCCCAAACGCCGCGTGGCGCGGCCACGTTCGCTTCTGGCGCGTCCGTGCGCTCTGGGGGTGTCCGCGTATGGGCAACCGCTCCTCGCGCTCCTAGGGCTGTTTTCGTGCGTCTGGTGCGATTCTTGACTTATCAACATATCAACAGCCTTTCAGGTCGAAGAGGCCGGGCTGATACGTGGCTCTTTCCGTCGGCTTCCGACCTCCCTTGCCGCGCCCTAGCCCCCCATTGGCGATGGCGCGGAACACTGGCCGCGCCTTGAATAGGGCCTTTATCCTGGCGAACGCCGTCTGCTTGGTGAGGCCGTGGGCTTCGGCGTAGCCGATCATGGTGCCGCCATTCAGGAGGTGGGCGACGATCTCAAACTCCGGGCGGGTCAAGGTCTGGAACACGGCGGCAACCTTGGCAAGGTGGGCGATCTGTTCGTAAGGTAAGGCGGCGACGCAGGCGAGAAGGGTGGTCAGCGCGTCGCGGGTGCGCTCTGATTCGTCGGCGGCGGTCGGCTGCTCGTCGATCTTGCCGGGGTCGAAGGTGTAGGAAGTCGGGCGGTTCGGCACAACCGGGAGTACTCGCGCCGCCGTGCCGTCCTGGATAGTGTCAAGCGAAACGCCGCCGCCCCCGGCGGTTCTGTCGCCGAGGGTGCATTTCGAGCAGATTTCGCGAAGTTTCGCGATCTCTCGGTTATGCTTGCAGTTATGGCACGTCATGACTTCATCCACATTTGGCGCGGCGGTCAAAATCAGTATCAGGCGAAACTCCACTCGGCGACGATCCGGGCGGAGAGGTCGGCCTTTGTGAAGTTCTTTTTCGTGCGAACGGCGACGTAGTGGCGGGCAAGGTCGGCAATCCAGCGGGCGGCGTTCGCGGCGTTCCCGATAAAGAAAACCGGGACTCCGTAGGTGGCGAAGATTGACAGGGCAAAGCCCCACAACGCGCCGTGGGCGTCAAGGCCGCAATGGTGGCGGAAGTTCAGCACGTCTTCGGGCGTGGCGGTCACGATCACGGCGGCGCAGTCGAAGTGCCTCATGCGCTCCAGTTCGCGGTTGAACCGCTTTTTCGGCTTCTCGCTGTGGGCTTCGTACCCGCCCATCATAGTTCCGGCGAAGTCCTCCAGCGTCTTCCGTTCGACGGTGAAGCAGTTTTCCCAGCCCTTGATTGAATAGTCCCCGGTGTGGAGCGTCCCGTTCTCGACGGCGACGGATTCCGGCCAATCGGTCAGCGGGGTCTGTTCGCGGGTGTCCTCGATGATGGTCAGCGGCGGCTTTTTCTGTTTCGGTTTCCGTGGCATGGTCTTCGCGTCTCTCTTTCGTTTCCCATTTCCCACTTCCCACTTCCTGGCGGGAAGTTTCCCGGTAAGGGGTTAGGGGTTGGGGCGGATTTCCCACCTACTGTCCCCACCCTTCCCACACACACTTAAGTGTGTGGGAAAGGTGGGAAGTCGGGAAATTCCGTCCCCGGTATACTTCCCACTAGCGGGAAATGGCTTAAATTTCCCGGTCATTTCCCACCCCGATTCTTGTCTTCTCGCCGCTCTTCACAATCTCCACAAGGCCGAATTGTGAGTAGGTGGCAATAAACTCATTGTAGGCGCGGTCGCCCCTGTTCCGTCCGAACTCCTTCCGGGCGGCGGCTCTGATGTCCGTCCTGGTCATGGGCGTCTTCTTGCAAATGGCGACGATTCGGGCGGCGTCCTCCTTCTCGGTGCCCTGGACGGGTGCGGCTTGCTTGCCGCTCTGTTGGGCCGTCTTCATTTCGGCGATCTGGAAAGAGTCAGGCTCCACCCAGAATATCATGCCGCGCTTCTCCTCGTCGTCGGCGTACTCCGGCAGGCGGTTCGCGTAGCAAATGGTCTTTTTGGTCGTCGGCTTGCCCTCCGTGTCGCGCCACGCCAGCTTGTCGCCGTGCTTGGCGGCGATCAGGTCGAACACGCCGTAGCCCGCGCCCTTGTGTGGTGTGATGACTAGCGCGGAGCGGATGTAGTTCGTAAACTCGCCGCTTCCGCTGCCTAGGTAGGCGGCGAAGATGTCGCCCATTTCCATGCGCTCCTTGTTCGGCTTCCCGGTGTGGTGAATGATGATGCAGCCGCATTTCGTCGCTTCGTCTTTTATCAGGTGGTCGATTCCGTGCCGTAGGAACGCGGTCATGGCGTTGCCGTCGTTCATGTCTCCGCCAAAAAACGCAAAAAGGGGATTGATAATCAACAAATCGAAGTGGTGCGCCTCTTGCTTCTGGCGCAAATATTCGATAAACGCCGCGCCCGTGGAGCCATTGAGGGCGCAGAAGGTCACGCGGCTTTCGGCGTCCTGTATCTGTTCGGGCGTCCATTCCAGCTCGGCGGCGAGGCCGATTCGTATGCGGTCGCGGAAGTTCGCCACGTCGTACTCGTCGTCCTCGCTCTGGAAAATGCCGATTTTCAGCGGGCGCAGGGGGCGAACGCCGAGACACTCTTGGCCGCCCGCCCATACTGTCGCCGCCTGCATTGAGAACGACGATTTCCCCACGCCGGACGTGGAGACAATCGCGCCGCAAGCCCCGCGCCGGAGCCAACGGTTCTGGAACAGGCAGTCGGGGTCGTCTTTGTCCGGGCCGGGCGTCTCGAACGTGTCAAGGGTGCGGTCGGATTCGGCAAGGCGTCGCCGATAATCGGCGACAATGGCGGCGAGGTGCGCTTCGATGTAGGGCGTCGCCAGTTCCGCAAGCGGTCGCCCGCCGATATTGCCCGCGAAGATTTCCGGCCCGTTGTGGCAAAGCACGTCGAAGTTGTCCCGCGCCTCTGGGTCTGTGAACATTTTGTGCGGGTCGAATTTCGCCGCCTTGACCGCTTTCTTCGCGGCCTTTGCCGTTTCCGGCGCAATCATGGACGCCAACACGATCAACTCGCGGTCGTGGGCGGTCAGGTTCTTTTCGTCGCTCATGTCTAAAATATCTCCAATTCGCGCCGCGCAAGGTCGGCGTCAAGGTAAAGAAGGGTCTGCCGCTTGCCCTTGTCGGCGCGGAACGCCCCGGCGAGTCTGGTGTGTATGGCGGGGTTCATCGTCGGGGCAAGGTCTATCCGTTCCGCCGGATCGTCGGAAGACGCGAACAGGCGCACAAGCGCGTCCATTTCGCCGCGCCACTTGGCGTCGTCGTTCTCGTTCCGATCCTCGCGGAGTTGGCGTGTCGGCGGTAGGGTTTTCAGGCGGCGGTCGTGCGCCTCTGGTATCAGCACGACGGCATGGATCGACTTGCCGCCGGAATAGCAAAGCGAAACAACGCGGCCCGGCTTCCGCCGGATCAGGGCGGCGAATATGGCGCATTGGTCGGCAAGCGGCATGGCGTCAAACTCCAGAAGGGCGAACGGAAACGCGGCGACGGTCGCGGCGCAATCGAACGACGGGAGGCCGTCTTTCGTCCGTCCCTCTTTCCCGGTCAGCGGATTCAGGGAAACGTGGGTCGGTATGTCGGCAAGCCCGGCGCGGATCGTGTCGGCCAATGCCGCCGCGTCGCAAATGCCGCCGCGCTTCCCGGTCGCGCCGATAGTCCCGGCCCATATCCGCCAACGCCAGTCCGCGCCGAGGGCGGTTAGGTGCGCCGCCGCCTGTTCCGCCGGGGCGGTCGGGATCGCGGTCGGCGACATTTCGCGGAGCGTCTTCGAGGTCGCGCCGCGCCCGGCGGCGACTAGGCGGGAAACCGTGCCGCGAACGTGCGACGGAAGGGCGCGGCGGGCCGCTTCAAGCTTCTCGGCGGCGGTCGGCTCCTTGGGGGCTTTCCAGATTCGGTCATACGCGGCGGCGGCGGCGTTGGGGCGATTCTTCTTCGCCCAGTCCTTCACGCCGCCCAGCTCGACGGTGCGCACCGCGTGTTCGATGGCGCGGCGGACGGCGGACGGGTTCGGGCGCGTCGCTCCTGGGGCGTTCGCCATAATGTCGGCGTAGAGTTCGTCGGGCGTCATTCCGGCCTGTCGCCCGTAAAGGGTCACGGTCACAAGCCCGGCGTCCCGCGTCCCCGGCATGAGATTCGCAAGGGCGGTCGCGTACTTGCCGCGCTGCCGCGTCTGGAAGGCTTCGTCGGTCATGGCGCGTCGTCCCCCTCTGGATTCATGCCGTCGCTTTCGGAAAAGCCAGTCCCCGCGAACAGGCACGGCTCGTCGTTTGTCGGCTTGGCCGTCTTGATC
>Ga0326511_10001596_pt1 | contig 18708 bp, 13 predicted proteins | sample 0_2496_0518_D_FD_203701 | JGI IMG/M metagenome (GOLD analysis project Ga0326511, IMG submission 203701) | Bovine rumen microbial communities from UC Davis, California, United States - 0_2496_0518 | ecosystem: Host-associated > Mammals > Digestive system > Stomach > Rumen | place: USA... | reverse complement strand
AGTCCGTGCGCTATCATTATGAGGTGATGAATGAGGTTTGGCTGACTGGTGCTAAGTTGGCTGAGCAGATACAATTCTTTAGTCCGTCGTGGCTAAAGAGGTATGGCTATCTTTTGCCGAGGGAGCGTATGGTGATGGTTGACGAGGACGGCGTGGAACATAAGTCTGGCTGGTGCTATCCATTGCATAGAATCCAACGAATGATAGTTGAGGACAAGTTATACTTTCATGTAGATAGCCTCAAAGAAGAAAAGAAAGAAACAACATAACACATTATTATATTGGTATGTATGTCACGAAGGAAGATAGAGAAGTAATCGCGAAGACTATTAGGGCTGTAGTGGAAGACGTATATAAAACGCCCAAGTATTACGAGGCGAACGACGTGATTCTTTCCCCTACACAAGTCTCAGAAGAATTCCCGTTTATCACCCAGCATTTCTTGAAACGATATGGCTGGTGTATTCCTCGTGAACGTGTGGACAAGTGGGACGATGAGACTTGCAAAAGCAAGTTTGGCTATTCGCGAAATCTAATAATAAAGTTGCTCCATTCGGGAGCACTCAGAAGAATAAAACCAATTATGGTAACGGTGCATGGGAAAGAGGTATGATAGAATGTTGATGGCTGAGATGCTTAGTGAAAGGAAGCGTCTGATGGAGGAGGCAGAGAAATACTACTCCGACAAGTGGGTTACTGGCAAAGAACTCACTAAACTCTATCCCTGTTTCACTACGTCATGGTTACGGCAAAATGGCTGTTACCTTCCCAGAACCCGTGCGACAATATATGATGATGACGAGAATGAACAAAACTCCAAGTGGGGATATTCGCTGAACCGCATCAAACAGTACATTGAGAGAGGTTATGTGGAAATCAACTATAAGCGGTACTACTTCAATGAGGATAAGACGGAATTTAGGGGGGTAGTTGCGCTATGGTAGTGCTTTTTCGGCAAAAGATGGGAGAATAATGGCTGGCGCATTAAATAATTGCTGCCCGAACAACTCGATTGCGAGGATGTTCGGGCAGCGTTTCTTTTGCCTAACTGCCATCGTGTTACAAATGAATAGCCTTGCGTTACGGATAGATATGTATATAAGCCGGAGAATGGTTAATTTTGCAGCCAAAAGCAGATAATAATTAAAACGACTAGAGACTATGCAGAAAATGAAATTCAAGATTTGTTTGTTCGTGCTGCTGGCTGTGGCATCGGTGGCACAGGGACAATCGTTCCGCGACATTGAGGGACTGAAAGAGATGCGTAAGGATTTGCAGACGGAGGACTCGCTGATGCGCTTGGGCATCCTGAAGGACGAGGCCACGGGACTGCCTTACTTCACGGGCTATAGTTACAACGTGCTGTACGACTGGGATCAGTATTTCGAGGCCATCGTGCAGATTTACATGGGTTGGCCGTCGGAGTATATCAAGAACGGCGTGCTGTTGTTCCTGCAGAACCAGCACGAGGACGGCTTCATTGCCCGGTCGGTGCCCTCCAACCCGTCGCACGACAACGAGCACGTCAAGCCTTTCCTCTCGCAGATAGCACTCCTTGCCGTGCAGGAGTATGGCGAGAAAGACTGGATTCTGGAGAAGAGCACCTTCGAGCGACTGAAGAAATACCTGGACTACTGGCTTGTGAACATGGACGAGGACGGCAACGGACTGAGTGAGTGGATGTCGGCACCGCATACGGGCATGGACAACCAGCATGAGCGGGCCGGATGGTGGCTCGACCGCTGCTCGGAGGGTGTTGACCTGAACTGCTATTTGGTGCGCGAGATGAAGGCGTTCGCCCGACTTGCGGAGATGGCTGGGAAGAAGAAGATGGCCGCTGAGTACCGCCAGAAGAGTGCCGAACTGGCTGAGCGCATCCGCACGATGCTGTGGGACGAGGAGGACGGCTTTTACTATGACCGCCGTCACACGCCCGACTACTGGTTTGCCAAGAGTGCCGCCGTTGTGGCCGACGTGAACATCCAGAAGTGGAAGAAGAAGGACCTGATACCCGTTCGCTCGGTGGGAGCGTTTGCCGTGCTGTGGTCGGAAGTCGCCACGCCCGAGCAGGCAGCCCGTATGGTGCGCGACTACCTGTTCAATCCCAAGGAGTTCTGGACGGGAGCCCCCGTTGCCGCCCTGTCGCGGTCGTGCCCGTGGTACACCACCACCAAGTATTCGTCGGACATCGGCTGCGGCTGGCGTGCCAATGCCTGGATTCCCACTAACTATATCATCTATCACGGCCTGCGCTACTACGGCATGAAGGAGTATGCCTCACTGCTTGCCCACTACACCACCAAACTGGTCCGTGAGAACGGCAACCGTGAATACTACAACTCCGAGACGGGCGAAGGTTGCGGTCTCGACCCCTTCTGGGGCTGGAGCCTGCTGGGGCATTTCTGCGAGTTTGAGGATACGTTGGAACAGGATATTACTATAATACGTTAGATAATAAAGATGAAGTTGAGACAAATGATGATTGTGGCGGTGGCCTGCCTGATGGCAGGCACGGCCAGTGCACAGAGTGTGAGAGAGACCATCCGGTTGGACGAGGGATGGAAGTTTGCGCTGGGTAATGCTTCTGACCCTACCAAGGATTTTGGATGCGGCACGGAGTACTTTAACTATTTGACCAAGGCGAACTCACTGCACAACGAGGGGCCTTACAGCAAGAAGTTCGACGACTCGGCTTGGGAGGAGGTGCGCGTGCCTCACGACTGGGTGACGACACTGCCCTACGCTCGTGAAGCCAGTCACTCGCACGGCTACAAGACCGTGGGCTATAAATTTCCTGAGACCAGCGTGGGCTGGTACAGGAAGACCATCAGCATCCCAGAGTCCGACTTGGGCAAGCACCTACTGTTGCAGTTCGACGGCATCTTCCGCGATGCCCGCGTGTGGTTCAACGGCTACTACATGGGTACGGAGCCGAGCGGCTATGCCACGCAGGTGTATGACGTGACGGAGTATGTGAACTACGGCGGCGACAACCTCATTTGTGTGCGTGCCGACGCAACGTTGGAGGAGGGCTGGTTCTATGAGGGAGCCGGCATCTACCGTGACGCTTGGCTGGTGAAGACCGCCGCCGTCAGTGTGGCCCCCTTCGGAACGTTCGTCTATGCCGACCTGAAAGCGCCTTACGACCAGGCCACCATACACGTGGAGACAGAAATCAACAACCACTCGCTGACCACCCAGCAATGTGAAGTCAGTCACCGCCTGCTCGATGCCGACGGTGGAGAGGTCGCAAAGACCTCTTCCACACGACTTACACTGAAAGCGAAGCAAACGCTGAAGATTCAAGATTCAAGTTTCAAGATTCAAGGTCCGCATCTGTGGAGCACCACCGACCCTTATTTATATAAGGTAGAGACCACCGTGAAGGTGAACGGTCAGGTGACCGACATCTACGAGACCACTACCGGCATCCGCGACATTGCCTTCACTGCCGACCGTGGATTCCTGCTCAACGGCCAGCCGCTGAAACTGAAGGGCGTGAACATGCACCAGGACCATGCCGGAGTAGGCTCTGCCATCCCCGAGGCCCTGTTGGAGTGGCGCATCAAGGAGCTGAAGAAGTTCGGCTGCAATGCTTACCGCTCGTCGCACAATCCCATGACGCCCGTGCTGCTCGACATCTGCGACCGCGAGGGCATTTTGGTGATTGACGAGAACCGTCTGTCGGGCATCAACAGCGAGCACCTGCGCCTGTTGGAGAATATGATACGCCGCGACCGCAACCATCCCAGCGTCATCCTTTGGAGTGACGGCAACGAGGAGTGGGGCATGGAGAATGCCGTGGATGGTCGCCGTGTAGCCGAGGCCATGCGCGAATACACCCGACTGCTCGACCCCACACGTCCCTCGACGATGGCGAATGCCGGTGGCTGGGAGATGGTGAAGGGCCTCGACGTGGTAGGCATCAACTACATCGTGCAGAACGACGTGGATAACCGCAAGAAGTACAACCCCACGTGGAAGTTCGTAGGCACGGAGGAGACCTCCGGCTGCGGCACACGCGGCATCTACTATAACAGTCCTGAGCAGCCTGGCCACATGCCCGCCATCAACCGCGTCTATGACGAGAAAAGCGTAGAGAACGTCATCGAGCGTGGCTGGCAGTTCTATGCCGACCGCGACTGGGAGGCAGGCCTGTTCTATTGGACGGGCTTCGACTACCGTGGCGAGCCAAACCCGCTGGAGTTCCCAGCCCATGAGTCGGAGTTCGGCATCCTGGACTACTGTGGCTTCTGGAAGGACGAAGCGTGGTATCTGAAGGCATGGTGGACCGACGAGCCCGTGCTGCACCTGCTGCCCCATTGGAACCTGACAGGACACGAAGGCGAAGAGGTTGACATCTGGACCTACAGCAACTGCGACGAGGTGGAACTGACGGTCAACGGCAAGCGCCTCGGTCGTCAGCAGATGCCGAAGAACGGTCACCTGAAGTGGTGCGCTGTCTATCAGCCGGGCAAGGTCGTTGCCACTGGCTATAAGAACGGCAAGCGCATCCTCACCGAGACCATCGAGACCACCAAGCCCGCCTCAAGACTTCTGCTGAAGACCGACCGCCAGACCATCGCTGCCGACGGGCGCGACGTAGCCGTAGTGACCGTTGAGGTGCAAGACCAGAAGGGCCGCATCGTCCCCGATGCCTGTCCCATGCTGACCTTCCGCCTTGAGGGCGAGGGCCGCATCCTCGGTGTGGGCAATGGCGACCCATCCTATCTTGGTGCCGACCATCCCAAGGACAAGGACTGCCGCACATTCAGCATCCCCGCCTTCAACGGTCTGGCACAGGTCATCATCCAGAGCACCAAGTCGGCAGGCTCGCTCCAACTGACAGCCACATCCGACGGTCTGAAGGAGAATATTCTGACCATTACGGCACAATAATTGGGGTTGTTACAAATGAATAGGCTCGCGTTACAAATGAATATGTCCGTATGCACAGAAAAGGCTACATTTGCAGTGGAAATCAAAACTATAACGAAAATATGAAACGTATTCTCAACCTTTTAGTGCTGTTGATGGCCATGACATCAAGCACCTTCGCAGCAGGCAACGTCAGCCTGTCGGTCAGTGATATGCAATTCGACTGGGGCGGCTGGGGCGGCACGGCTGATGCTGCCGAGAACAGCATCACCTTCCCCAACTGGGCAACCAACTACTGGGCAGTCAACAATCTCAATACCGACGAGTACACCCGCATTGACATCAAGTTTGCACAGCCCGTCAACTACCACCGTATCTCGGTCAAGGCCGTCTACGAAGGCTATACCGGTGCCGACGACGACCCCAACATCACCAGTTCTGAGGTCGCCTACGGCGCTACAAGCCACAGTCTGGAGTTTGCATCGGGCAAGAAACTCACTAAGATTATCATGATGCAAGGCGACTGGGAGGGATTGAACAAGGTAAACGGGGAAGATGTGTCGGCCAAGATATACTTTGAGAGCATCACCATCGTCGGCAGCGGAAGTTCTGGCGGAACAGACGAGCCGACAACCTCAGAGGATGTCACCCTCACTGTCGCTGACATGCAACTGCCCTGGGACGGCACGAAGGATGCCAGCGAGAAGAGTTGCACCTTTGGCGACATCTGGAGCGAGAACTACTGGACGGTCAGCAATCTCAACACGAATGAATATACCCGCGTGGATATGACCTTTGCCCAGCCCGTGAACTTCTATAAGGTGAGGGTGAAGGCCGTCTATAGCGATGGCAGCGAGACCGACACCGAGGTGACCTACGGTGCCCAGAGCCACAGCGTGAAACTCACTGCCGGCAAGAAACTCGCCAAGATCACCATGAAGCAGTTCGACCAAAAAGGTCTGAACGGAGGCGCTAAGGTCAAGGTATATTTCGACGACATCATCATCCGCACGAAGGAGTCGGCTGCAGCCGTTACGCCCAAGACGTGGACATCGTCGTTCAAGTTGGGTACCGACCGTGCCAACCCCCTGCTCGACTTCCACTACATTGCCGACCCCACGGCCATCGAGTACAACGGTCGCCTCTACGTCTATGGCACCAACGACCATCAGCAGTATGAGGCCGGCACTCCGAGCAACACCTACGAGGCCATCCAGTCGCTCGTGGTCATCTCTACCGACGACATGGTGAACTGGACCTACCACGGACTGATCGACACCAAGGGCGTAGCTCCCTGGATCATGGCATCGTGGGCTCCCACCATCATCAGCAAGCCGCAAAGCGACGGTTCGACCCTCTTCTCGCTCTACTTCTCCAACAGCGGCACCGGCTCCGGCGTCATTCAGGCCAAGTCGCCTGTAGGTCCCTGGACATCACCGCTCACGCAGAACCTGACCGGCGGTTTCGACCCGGGTGCTGTCATCGACGACAACGGCGACGGCTGGCTGGCCTACGGCACAGGCGAGTCGTACATCGTGAAACTGGGCGATGACCTCCATTCCATTGCCGCAGGTCCCGTCAAACTGAATGCCCCTTACTATTTCGAGGCCAACGAACTGAACTATATCGGTGGCAAGTACGTGCATACCTATAACAACGACTGGAGCGGCCACGAGCCGTGGACCTACGGCGGCACGAAGCCTACATCATGCAGCATGAACTACTTCACCACCACCACTCCGCTCGACAAGGACTCATGGGTCTATGGCGCCAACTACTTCAAGAACACCGGCGAGAACGGCATGAACTACGGCAACAACCACACCCACCTGCACAAGTATCAGGGCAAGTGGTACCTATTCTACCAGTCTAACGACCTCGAGCCGTCACTGGGTACCAACGGCGGTTTCCGCAGCCTCTTTGTCGATGAGATTGAGGTAGACGAGGAGAACGTCATCATCAAGGAGTGTACCCCGACCTTCACCGGCGTGAGTGCCATCAAGAACTTCGACCCCTATACAGAGCAGTATGCCGCCACCTGTGCCGCCACCTTCGGCATCGTGTTCGAGCAGGCAGAGGGCAACGGACATACCGTGGCCAAGGTCGGATCGCCCAACATGACAGCCGACGTGCCTACCGAGGGCATCATCGAGGTGCGCAACGTAGATTTCTCCACAGGTCTTGGCTCGCTGAAGATGCTGGTCAAGGGCAACGGCAGTGTCAAGATGCGCCTTGACGACAAGGACGGCAGCGACCTGCTGACCGTCAGCAGCACCGGCGACAACTGGCAGACGCTGACCGCCAACTACAGCGGCACAGTAACAGGTGTCCACAAGGTGTTCTTCGTCCTGACGGGCAGCGTGCTGTTCGACACCTGGCAGGCAGTAGCCGCTTCTGGTGCTGACAACTTCGAGGCCGCCACTCAGGCCGTTGACAATATGAAAATTGGCTGGAACCTCGGCAACACGCTCGATGCCTTCAACGATGCCACCAAGCGCACGCTCAACTCTGAGACCTGCTGGAGCCAGCCCAAGACCAAGGCCGAGCTGTTCCCCATGTTCAAGGATGCCGGTTTCGGAGCCATCCGCGTGCCAGTGACCTGGAGCAACCACATGGACAGCAACGGCAAGGTGGATGAAGCATGGATGAAGCGCGTCCACGAGGTAGTCGATTACGTCATCAATGCCGGACTCTATTGCATCCTCAACGTTCACCACGACACGGGCACCGATGCCTGGATAGTGGCCGACATGGACAACTACAACACCAACAAGAGCAAGTTCGAGTACCTGTGGCAGCAGATAGCCACCGAGTTCCGCGACTACGGCGAGCACCTGCTCTTCGAGGGCTACAACGAGATGCTCGATGCCAACAACTCCTGGTCGTATGCCTCGTCCAAGAATTCGGGCAGTTACGACGCCACCGCTGCTGCCTCGGCCTACAATGCCGTGAACAGTTATGCCCAGAGTTTCGTCAGCACCGTGCGCGCCACGGGCGGCAACAATGCCGTGCGCAACCTCATTGTCAACACCTACGCCGCCTGCGCTGGCATGGGCACATGGAGCACCCACCTGCAGGATCCGCTGAAGCTGATGGCCTTGCCATCGGACAATGCCGAAGAGCACCTCATCTTCGAGGTACACGCCTATCCCAGCCTCAACAGTGGCCTCAGCAGTGCCAAGAACAGCATCGACCAGATGATGACTGCCGTCGAGACCCACCTCGCCTCCAAGGGCGCACCCGTCATCTTCGGCGAGTGGGGCGTGCCCGACGATGAGAAGGAGAAAGACTACACCGAGAAGAATGCCGACATGCTGGCCTTCGCCCAGTACTTCGTGGAGCAGGCCAAGGCCAAGGGCTTCGGCACCTTCTACTGGATGGGACTCTCCGACGGCAACAACCGCAGCGTGCCCAAGTTCAACCAGACAGACCTCAAGGATGCCATCTACACTGGCTACTACGGCGTTACCCCAACGTCCATCAGTACGTTGCCGGTGGACAATACATCATCTGCCGTTGAACACTATTACGACCTGCAGGGCCGTCAGTTCCAGCGCCCCGTACATGGACTGAACCTCGTCCGCATGAGCGATGGCAGTGTCAGAAAAGTGATTAGATATTGACCTACCTCCTTCCCCTCCCCATGGGGAGGTAGGGCGGGGGTCACAATTGAACATATATATTCATTTTTAAAACTAACGAATATGAAAAAGATTTTTACGCTTATCGCAGCAGCCTTCCTGGCACTCAGTGCACAGGCTGCAAGTGACTTGACCCTCAACCCCGCCGAGACCGTAGCATTCGGCGACTGGGGCTTCGACAACTCAGGTGCTCCCACCCTTAACTTCGGTAACTGGGCCGGTGGTGGCGGATGGCAGTTTGATACCGCTCTCAGCCAGGATGACTATTGCGGTGTGGAGATCGCTTTCGAGGCTACCACCGAGACGCACGTCACCTTCTTCATCGACTACGAGGGCGGTGCCGAGCAAAGCATCGACGTGCCAACGGGCAGCACCGGCATCAAGGCCGATTTTGCCTTCGACGGCGGCATCACGAAGATTGGCTTCAAGTATGGCGACTGGGAGGCTACGGCCAACGAGAACGGTTGCAGCATCACCATCACCAGTGCCGTGGTGAAAGCCAACAGCACGGGCGAGGTCGTTGAGCTGCCCTTTGCTGACCTGAGCGAGCCCACTGAGGGCTATACCAAGGATGCCGACAACCAGACCATCACCATCGGCAAGTACACCTGGGCTTCCTACTGGTCGTTCGACCCCGCCATCCTCAGCGATGACTACGAGAAGATTGTAGTAACCTTTGCCGAGGCCGTTCCCGTCAGCGGTCTGACCATCAATGCCGAAGTGGAGGGCGATGAGAGTTGGTGCGGCACTGCCATCGGCAGCATCACCAAGGACGGCACCAAGGCCACGGCCTACTTCAGCGCCCTGCCCGGAGCCGCCATCACCCGCGTAGGCTTCTTCCTCGACTGGCAGGCCGAAACCGCCACGCTGAAGATTGCCAAGGTGGAACTGGTGAAAAAGGCCGCCACTGAGACGACTGGCATCCGCACTGTCGCTACTACGAAGAAGAGAAATGATTCTATATATACCCTCAACGGCCAGCGTGTTGCTAACCCTGTGAAGGGCATCAGTATCATAGGTGGTAAAAAGATTGTTTTCAAGTAAGATAAGTTAGTAGTTAGTAGTTTTTTTTGGGGGGTACATGCCGTGTGAGGCACGTATCCCCTATTTTTCGGCAAAATGCTTGGCGCTTTCGACAAAAGTTTGTATCTTTGCCGACAGATTGTAAAAGCACAGCAGTTATGATAGTAGCAAACCCGATTTACGACATCGTTTTCAAGTACCTGATGGAGGACGAGCGCATAGCCCGCACAATCCTCTCCGCCCTGCTGAAGGAGAACATTGTGGAGGTGAGGATGCGCCCCCACGAGTACGACAACATCGACCACGACCGCCTGAGCATCTTCCGCATAGACTTCGCGGCCACCGTGCGCGACGCGCATGGCGAGAACCACCTCATCCTGGTGGAGCTGCAGAAGACATGGGCCCCCACGGAGACGCTCCGCTTCCGCCAGTATTTAGGCAAGCAGTACGCCGACGCCAGGAACACCTACTCGCCAGACGGTGACGACGTGCCGTCGCGCCATAGGCGCGTCTACGGCATCCCGATGGTGACCATCTACCTGCTGGGGCACCGCCTTGGCGACATCGAGGAGCCAGTCATCTATGTCCGCCGACAGACGCTGGACTACTACGACCGCCCGGTGACGAAGGGATTGCCGAATCCGTTTGTCGACAGCCTGACGCACGACTGCATCATCGTGCAGATCCCGCGTTTGCGCCCTGTCAGCCGCCAGCACAAAGCCGGCAACCGCCTCGACCAGGTGCTGAGCATCTTCGACCAGTCGAATGTCGACTCTTCGGTGAAATCGCAGCAGACGCTTACCATCGACGAGGAGATTTACGACGACGATGCCGAGATGCAGCGCATCGTGACGCGCCTTGTGGCAGCCGCCGCCGACTCGGAGATGCGCCACAACATGAACGTGGAGGACGAGTATTTCTCGCTCATCGACGAACAGGACTCGGAGCTGATGGCGCAACGTAAACTCCTGGCCGAGCAGGGTGCCCAGCTCAAGGAGCAGGGTGCCCAGCTCAAGGAGCAGGGTGCCCAGCTCAAGGAGCGCGACGCTCAGCTCTCCACTTCTATTCGTTTGCTCCACCAGTCGGGTATGTCCATCGAGGACATAGCCAAGTCCCTTAACCTGAGTGTGGAGCGGATAGGTCAGTTGCTATAGTTCGACTCCAACGGGGTTTCCCCAGCACTCATTTACCGGCATATCCAGATTTTTCCGTGGCAGCAGCCATTGACCATTGACCATTGTCTTTACGCGCGCGTATAGTGGCTAAAGCCAAAAACAGCCCACACCTCCCGCACCTCTTACACCTAACTTAGGTGCGGGAGGTGCGGGAAGTGTGGGCAAAAAAGCGCATATCGCAACTATACGCGCGTAAGGATAGACAGAAGCGTCATGACGGATGGGTTTACCAGTTAATTGTTGGCCATGGAGGCTTCATGCGCCGACATGGAGCCTCCTTAGTATTGCACGAAGGCTCCATGGAACTCTACGGAGGCTCCGTGGAACTGCAGGAAGGCTTCCTGCGACTGCCAAAAAGCTCCTGGCATCACTGCCTTATGGCAGGCATGGGCAGTGCCCTCAAATACCGACTGGCCGAAGTGAGTCTACCCTACCAGTCACTTGGCGGCAGCCACGGTGAAATCCATCTGCGCCCATCCCCCCCCTGAAAAGATGCGCCGCGATTCTTTCGTGGCGCATCTTTTAGCTGCCATCCGCCATTTTTCCCTACATGTTACAGATGGATAGCCTCGTGTTACATCTGAATATGCGTGTATGCGGAAATCGCAGTACCTTTGCACGCAGATGAAAAGGAACCGGAAACAACGAAATTATTAACATAAAACAAAACAACAATGAAACGAAGAATTTTACTTTTAATGATGACCGCCCTGCTCTCGGTGGGAGCGTGGGCAGAGAACCTGTGGACGGGTGAATTGACGCCGAATTATAGCGCAAATCCCGTTCAGCTTACAACTGCATCTCTGGGTATATCAATGGGTGATATATTAACTTTCACGATTACTGCGACGTCTGGTGATTGGCCTACCCTGCAATTGTGTCAAAATAATCCTGACAATCAATATTGGCCAGGCAGTGCTATTGCATCGGTTGGGGCTTCTGTAGGTACTGTCTCAATAATTGTAAACGAAGCCATTTCAACAGCTGCAGCTGAAGGACTATGGGTCTTTGGTGGCACTTACACTATAACTTCTGTGGATTATGAGAAGAAACCAGCAAGATACAATGTCTTTACTAACAGTTCTGGCGAGAGTGTAACATATAACGATCACGAATTGTCTAAAGATAAACTTGCTGGCGTACAGAAAGGCGATATGCTGGAGATTAACATCACAGGTACCGATGATTGGGGAGCAAACTTTCAAATATATTCCCCAGCACAATGGAATAGTGGTACACAATTGTTAGGGACTACGGTCAGTGGTGGTGCCAGTACGAAGAAAATTGTTCTAACCGACGAGTTGGTATCAGCCGCTCATTCAAATGGGTTGTTCTTAAACGGTGGCAATTACACCTATACGTCTGTTGACATTGTCTATGCTCCAACCGTCAATATTTCTTCTGCTGGCTACGCCACTTTAGGATTTGACGAGTCCCTCGACCTGACAGGCATTGATGCCTACACCGTCACCGTGAGCGACGGCAAGGCACAGCTGAACAGCATCAAGGGCAAGAAGATTCCTGCTGGTACGGGTATCATTCTAGAAGGCTCTGGCGACGTAACCATTCCTCTGACCACAGAGGCTACCGATGAAATTGGAACCAACAACCTGCATGTCAGCGACGGCACTGTGACGGGCGACGGCAGCACCATCTATGTGCTGGCTAACGGCGAGCATGGTGTAGGCTTCTATAAATTGAAAAGTAGTGAAACAGTTCCTGCCGGCAAGGCTTACTTGATTTCCGGAGGCGTAGCCCCGGCACGTCAGTTCATCGGCTTCGGCGATAATGCTACCGGTATCGACAACATCGAACATTCAACACCGCACATTGAACAGTATTACGACCTGCAGGGTCGCCGCGTGGCCCAGCCCACTAAGGGCCTGTACATCGTGAATTGTAAAAAGGTAATCATCAAATAATGAGAAAGGAAACACGACTATGAAAAGAAAAGAATATTTGAAGCCAGAAATGAAAGTCTTCCAGTTGCAATCAAAATCTCAGTTATTAGCAGGCTCAGATTTGAAGATCTATGATGATGAGGTCAACGATGAAGATATCCTGTAAGTGACAAAAATACATTCTAAAAAGACTATGCCAGGTGATTATCCGCATCCTGGCATAGTCTTTTTTTCGTTCGCCCAACACGGGTATTGATTAAAGTGCTTCGATTTGCTCGACAGTGAGACCTATTGCAGCAGAAATGTCTGTGGCAGCCAGCCCCATGCCCTTCAGTTTGCGGGCAATATCCGTTTTCTCTTCCTTGCGGCCTTCGGCACGACCTTCCTCTTTGAGGGTCTCCCAGGCATCCTGGGCGGCATGCACACTCACCATGTAGTCCTCGTAGGCACGGCGTTCTTTCTCCGTCATGCTCATGATGGCCAGTTTCTTACGAGCAGCCTGCAGGCCTGGGGCGGTAGTGTCCTCACGAATCTCGGCATCCTTCAGGTAGCGCATCCATCTTCTGTCATAACGCTTGCAAAGATACGAAGAAACTTTGAAACAACAAAAGAAATGGGTGAAAATTCAGCACTTGTTACAAATGAATAGCCTCGCGTTACATCTGAATATGGGCGTATATGGAAATCGCCGTATCTTTGCAAGCGGAATACAAGAACCAGAGAACTATTCAAAATATTAACATAAAACAAACAATGAAACTGAGATTTTTACTTTTCATGATGACTGCCCTGCTCTCAGTGGGGGCATGGGCAGTGGATGACATTAGTTTGTCAGTGGTAAAGGCCGGCATGTCGCCCAACTGGGCCGCCAGCGTGAGCGACGAGAACGTGGTGACGCTCAATTGCGGCGGTGCCGTAGAGTGGGCACTGTTTCCTGGCATCAGCACGGCCAACTACACAGGCGTAGAGGTGGTGTTTGCCGCAGCACCCACCATTGCCGAGGGCCAGTCGGTGAGCCTGAGCGTGTATTATGAGGGCGAGGACGAGGCAGTGTCAACCACTTACGAGAGCGGGACGACGCTATCTGCCACCTTCGCCGCCGACAAGAAAGTGAGCATGGTGGCCCTGACCACCGGGTGGTCGGAGCAGGACGCCCTGCATGCCACCTTCACGCTGGCCAGCGCAACTATCAAAGGGGCTTCGGGAACAGCCACCGCACCCTCGGCAAACCTCTCGCTGCCGTTCGGCAAGATTACCGCACCGGGAGGCTGGGGACTGGAAATACCTGAAGGCACCCAGAATCTGGTCATCAGCCAGTATGCCAGTGCCGGATGGACCTTCACCACGGCTGTCAACACTACAGAATACACTGGCATCAACCTGACACTGACTCAGGCTCCTGCCAAGGGTGGCAGCATCACCATCAAGTACGACGGATGGAGTTCTGCAGAAGGTGCTGATAATTCTGCATTTGAACAGAAGATTAGCGTGAATGCCTCCACCACAAGCGTTATGGCCGACTTTGACAAGACTGGCACAGTGACAGGTATCTATTTCAACGGTGACGGCTGGCATGATCCTAATAATGCAGAAGACCAGCCTTTGGGCGACCTGACTTACGGCATTGGCAACTGCTATTTAGTGGTAGCATCTGCCGAGACTCCGACAGAACCAACAACAGATAATGTATTGGTAATGGATGATAGCAAATCTGCTGACACCAATAATGCTCATACCGATGTGTACACCCTTGGAACGGGAACTGACGCTAAGACACTGACCATCAGCGTAGAGAAGACAGCGAGCGCAACCAACGGAGCCATAGCAGCCACGGCTACGACAACAGGCGATGTCACAACCGTCACACTGACCCCGGCTCCTGATGAAGGCTATAAACTGAGCAAACTGATCATCGAGGAAACGGCTGATGCAGGAAGTGGCAATGCAAGAAAGAAGGCACTCGCTGAACCCGCTGTAGGTGATTTCATCACCGCCACCAAGCAGACCGATGGCACTTGGACGTTCCAGATGCCCGTCCATGACGTCATCATTTCGGCTGCGTTTGCAGTGAAGACTAAGGAGCCGACTCTTGCCTACGACAAAGCCTCCCGCACCATCACCATCACCAACACGGAGTATGTGGAGGGCAGCAGCGTAACCGCAACACTCCATTATACCCTGAACGACGGAACAGAGCAGACGACAACAGACGCAAGCGCGAGCGAAGTCATTACGGTGAACACGGAAGTCAAGGCATGGATTGTCTCGACAGAAACAGGGAACAGTGACGACGTTGAAGCGACCTTCAACGTAGCCGCCAAGCCCACCGTCACCTATAACGATGCCGACAACACGGTAAGCCTCGCGCTGACCGCAGCCACCACGACGAACACCGCCGACAGCAAACTCTACTACACCACCGACGGCAGCGAGCCTACCACAGGCAGCACTGATCTGACAGCCAATGGCGACATCGACATCACGGAGGGCATGACCACCGTCAAGGTGCTGGCCCTGGATAACAACGGCAACTACTCCGAAATCGTGACGCTGAGCGTGGAATACGCCTACTACCTGACAGCATCGAAGGAATGGACCACTTACTATTCGCCCAAGACCTTCAACGTGCCTACCGGACTGAAAGCCTACATCGTGAAGAGCGTCACTGCCCCTGCCAATGGCGAGAGCGGAACCATAGAGGTCGAAGAGCGGCAGGTCATCGCCAAGAACACGCCGATGCTGATTCTTAATGAGAATGCCGGCACTACCGAAAAGTATCAACTCACTGTCGCAGACGACCAGACCATCTCCGGCACAGCCAATGAGTTCAAGGGCGTTGAGGCCGCTACCGAACTGACCAACGACGGCAAGTTGCGCTACGTTCTGGTGGACGGCGTATTCCTGCGCACAATGAGTGGCACGCTGCCAGCCAATCGCTGCTATCTGGAATTCGGCTCAACCTCTGCACCAGCCCGTTCATTCTCCATCGCCGTCGGTGACAAAACTACTGCCATAGAGACGGTCGGCATCGCCACCTTAGAGGGCGAAGAGCAGTGGTACGACCTGCAGGGCCGCCACGTGAAGCAACCCCGGAAGGGCATCTACGTCAAGGATGGCAAGAAAGTTGTAGTGCGCTAATCACCTTAAACATACCAGTATATGAAAAGAATCATAATATCAATCATGGCAGCCATGCTCTCATTGGGAGCATGGGCTGCCCAAGACCTGACGCTCGACGTGGCTGAAACGATACCGTACGGCGACTGGGGATTCTCTAATGAAGCCGCTCCCACGATCAATCTCGGCAACTGGGCAGCCGGTGGCGGCTGGCAGTTCGCGCCAGCCCTGAGCCAGGACAGCTATTGCGGTGTGGACATCGCCTTCAATTCCACGACGGAGACGCATGTCACCTTTATGATATGCTACGAAGGCGGTGCCGAGCAGGACATCGACGTGCCCACGGGCAGCACCGGCATCAAGGCCGACTTCGCCTACAGCGGCGGCATCACAAAGATTGGCTTCAAGTATGGCGACTGGGAGGCAACGGCCAACGAGAACGGTGCAACCATCAGCATCACCAAGGCCGTGGTGAAGGCCAACAGCACGGGCGAGGTCGTAGAACTGGCCTTTGCCGACCTGGATGACGACACGAAGGACGAGGCCAACAAGGCCATCACCCTGAATCGCTATGCATCCACTCCCAGTTGGACTTTCGCCCCTACCCTCAGCAGCAGCGACTATGAGAAGGTGGTAGTGACCTTCGCCGAGGCCATCCCCGAGGAAGGCCTGACGCTACGTGTCAATGGCGAAGACGTCGCAGGCCTTGTCTACGGTGCCACCAAGGTGACTTACTACTTCAGCGCAGGCGTGAGCATCGGCTCCATCGGCTTCTACTATGGCTGGAACAGCAAGCAGGGAGACACCGACGAGGCCCCCTCTGCCACGCTGAAGATAGCCAAGGCTGAGTTGGTCAAGAATGTATCTGGAGGCTCAACGGATCCCGCAGCCCCCAAGTATGCTGTAAACATCGACGAAGCCATAGCGAACGGCAGTGTGGCCGCCGACTATACGGCAGCAGCCAAAGGGGCCACCGTGACACTGACACCGATTCCCGACAGCGGCTACCAACTGAGCCGGCTCATCATTGAGGCACTGGCAGACGCCAGCGAGGCAGACGCACGCAGGAAAGCCCCGCCAGTGGGGTACTTCATTGCTGCCACAGAGCAGGCCGATGGCACCTGGACATTCGAGATGCCTGACCGCCCGGTGCTCGTGTCAGCCCAGTTTGAAGACAAGCCAGAGGAACCCATCTACCTGACGGCATCGAAACTATGGACAACCTACTATTCTCCTGAGACCTACACAGTACCTGAAGGCCTGAAAGCCTACATCGTGACAAGTCTCACAATGCCAGAAGACGGCGAGAGTGGCACGATCGTGGTGGAAGAGAGTCAGGTCATTGCCAGGAACACCCCGATGCTGATTCTGAATGAGAGTTTCGCAACGACCACCATGTATCGCCTTTATGCAACAGACGACCAGACGGTTTCTGGCTCTGCCTTTGAATTTAAGGGCGTTGATGCCGACACAGTGTTGCCCAATGACGGGAAGATGCGCTATGTGCTGGTGGACGGGGTATTCGTGCTCACTGAGGGCGGCACGCTACCTGCCAACACCTGCTATCTGGAGTTCTCAACATCAGCATCGGCTCGTCGCTTCACAATAGTTATTAGCGACGAATCCTCCACAGCCATAGAGGCAGTAGAGGGCACACCTCAGGGCGAAGGCACGTGGTATGACCTGCGTGGACATCGCGTGACCAGTCTGAAAAAGGGCATCTACATCAAGGACGGCAGGAAAATCATGGTGAAATAGTGGCAATGAAACGAACAGTGATTACCCTTATGCTCTGTGCAGTCGCCACGCTGATGGCGGCTGCACAGACGGCTTATTGGATTACGGTGGACGACTCGTTGCGGAATGAGCCGAACACGTGGATGGAGTTCCGCAAAGACTTCACGCTGAAGAAGAAGCCAAAGACTGCAGAGGCGCGGATTGCTGCCGACTCAAAGTACTGGCTGTGGGTAAACGGCACGCTGGCCGTGTTTGAGGGTGGCCTGAAGCGCGGGCCGAACCGCACGGACACTTATTACGACGTGGTAGACCTAGCACCCTGGCTGCGGAAAGGGCGGAACGACGTGCGCCTGCTGCTGTGCTACTTCGGCAAACCGGGTTTCTCTCATGTCAGCAGCGGACAGGCTGGTGTCATCGTTGATGCCCCGACCATCGGGCTGGTGACCGATGCCTCGTGGCGGAGCCAGAGGCTGCAAGCCTATCAGACCTGTGACGCTCCCTACACGAACTTCCGGCTGGCGGAGTCGAATATACGCTATGACGCGAGGGAAGAATCAAGGGGACAGGTCCATGATTCTGGACAGAATCAAGCGACCTGTCCCCTTGATTCTTGGGGCGAGGGAACTTGGGGCAAGTTGGTGGAACGGCCTATCCCACAGTGGAAAGACTACGGCATGAAGACCACCTCCGACTATGAAACCACAGAGGACGAGCATGGCAATAGAGTGCTCTCCGTTCGTCTACCTTATAACATGCAGATGACACCATGGATTGACGTAACCGACGAGGCTGAAGGCACCTGCATCCGTCTGGAGACCGACCACGCTTGGGGCGGCAGTGCCGAGTGCGTCAGAGCTGAGTACGTCACCCGGCAGGGACGGCAGCAGTATGAGTCGCTGGGCTGGATGAATGGCGACGTGCTGCGCATCATCTATCCCAAGACGGCACGGCTGACCGTCCACGGCATCGGCTATCGTGAAACGGGCTACGACTGCAACTTCGAGGGATCGTTCACCTGCAACGACACCACGATCAACCGCTTCTGGCAGAAGGCCATGCGAACGCTCTACGTGAACATGCGCGACAACTACTTCGACTGTCCTGACCGTGAACGGGCACAGTGGTGGGGCGATGCCACCATCCTGATGGGACAGAGCTTCTACCAACTGTCACCTCGTGCCAACCTTTTGGTGCGCAAGGCCATCCGTGAACTCGTGGATTGGCAGAAGGAGGACG
>Ga0326511_10001595_pt1 | contig 18724 bp, 30 predicted proteins | sample 0_2496_0518_D_FD_203701 | JGI IMG/M metagenome (GOLD analysis project Ga0326511, IMG submission 203701) | Bovine rumen microbial communities from UC Davis, California, United States - 0_2496_0518 | ecosystem: Host-associated > Mammals > Digestive system > Stomach > Rumen | place: USA... | reverse complement strand
TCTTTTCATTAATTTCTTGCATTTTACTTTCTCTATATTTTATCATATCTTCGTTCATTTGAATTAACAATTGAATTTGCTTCAAATTTTCATCAAATTTAGCTTTTAAATTTTCTTCTAAGTTATTTATTTCATTATCTATGTGTTTAATTATTTCTTCATATGACAACTGTTTTGGCTTAACCACTTCAACTGTTTGGTCATATTTTTTCCTTAAGCCATCTATTACTTCACATAAAATCTGAGGCATTGCCTTAGCTTTATATCCATCTTTTAAATATCTTTTTGAATATAAAAAATAATTGTATAAAATACTTTTAGAAAATCTATTTCTTAATAAGTCTACTTTATATGCATTTTTTAAAAATACACTTGACTTATTGTCTAAATTTTCAAAACATAATTTGGCAAATACCAAAAAATCATCTTTTCCTTTTCTTGTTTTTGTTTCTTTCATATTAATTCCTCACTTTTCAAAGCTATTATATCATAAAAACTTTTATTTGTAAATACTTTATTTATAAATAAATTCACCCCTATTTCTTTTATATCTATCAAAAAATACTTCATCATTACAATTATGTATATCAGAATGACATTGCAAGCACACAGTGAATAGTTTTTGATTTTTATTGATAAATTCTTGTGTCCAAGTAGATGGTGTTATCGTTCTTTTTGTTGCTAAATCTTTTAAACATTTATGTTGTACTAATTTATGGTGAACTGTTAACATATTTCTTCTGCCACATATTTCACAATATGACTTCGGTTCATATGTAGTTTGAGTTGTTGTATCAAAATATAACCCATTTTCTAAATAATATGACTTTTTCATTTTATAACATCTCCAATATAAATATTTAATTCTGACGCCAATTGAATAAAGTAGTTTATGAGTTCTGTCATTTCTGCAACATCAAATTTACTTGAACCTATAAATGCTTTAATAACTAACATATTTTTGCCATTATATTCTCTTGATTCACAAATTTTAACTGCTCTAAATGTTTGTTTTACTGACTCTAATGCTTCTGGTAATATCATTAAAAATTCAAATTTTGCATTTGCTTTTTCTAATCCATAAGCATATACATCCATATCGTCATTTTTAGTTTCTTTTGCTATTCTTGATATAAGTTCCCACATTAACTTATTTTGTTCAATTGACCTACAACTACGATATTTTTTAAAAGTAATATTATAAACTTTTCCTAGTTCTAAATCATTTCCTTCTTGCGTTTTCAGTACTATAAATTGGTCATCCAAATTAAATATTTCTGCTTGTAAGTTTATCATTATATCGCAACTTTCACATTAAAATCTAAATATTTTTTATCGTTATATTCTCTTTCAGAAAAATATCCTCCAACTGTTAATAATGTTCCCTTTTTTAATTCTCCAATTTTTTCTGCTAATTCTCCCCAGCAAATACAATTAAGCCATGTAGGGTCGTCATCTTTTTGTTTTTTTAATGGTATAGAAAATGTTGTTTTACAAGAACCTTTTTCAAAATATTGAATATTTGGTTCTGATATATAACCGCTAAACCACTTTAACCTTAATTCAAACTCATTAAATTTTTCTTCCATTTTATACCTCCTTATATTCTATTTTTAAACCACTTCTACAAAATTTATAATCTTGTGATGGACTAGTTATTCTATTACCCATTGTAATTCTAAAAAGCTCTGTTTCAATACCTAAGTTTTGACCTATTTCATTTTTAAGCTTTTCTTCAATTTTCTTTTTTTTATCTTCTAAAGGTTTTGCCTCTGCTTTTATTTTGGCAATTTTTTCATTAAGTTCATTTAATTCTTCTATCAATGAATCTTCTAACTTAGATTGAATTATTTTGCCATTATTAATTGGTTTGAATTGTTTATAATATTCTACATCTTCCGTAAATTTATAGCAATAAGTAAGTATTTCGTCTTCTTTCATTTGTCTTTCATATTCAAACCACTTAAAATTAACTATTTCGTCACCATCACAAAATGCAACAGCTATATATGATTTCTTTTTCTTTGAAAGATACATATTAAATTCTAGTTGAGATTTATATCCTTCTGGTATTCCATTTTGCCATGTTTTAGATTTTATATCCGTTGTCTTTGCTTCAAATACGGCATTATCAGAGGTTATACCATCTACATGACATCTTAGTTCTAAACAATGTAGTTCTTTTTCTCTAATAAACTCTTTTTGTTTATCTTTAACTTTTAAACCAGTTTCTTTTTCAAATAATTCTATAACAGAATCTTCTAATTTTTCTCCACGCCTAGTAGCACTATTCCCTTCGAATGTACTTGCAATTATTCCTGCTTTTTCTAAAACTAAATCTATTCTTTTGCTATATGGATTAACTTCCATAATAGTCCCAAATTCGCTACCGCCTATACGTTGAAGACGTTCTTCTTTTGTTCCTATAGTTTTATCTTTAGTCATTTAACACCTCGTCTATTAATTGTTCTAACCATCCACCTGGAATTAGACTTCCTACTTCAATGCTATTTTTTGCAGTTTTTCTAATTTCTTCTAAACAATATTCCAATTTTCTATTATATTGAGTTAATCTTATGCTTTTCTTTGCCAATTCTGCTATTTGTTTTTCGTTTAATCCATTAAAATAATCATCTTGAAAAGGTTCTAAACGTTTTTCTAATTCTCGCAAACAATATTCATTGGCATCTGCATTTTCTTTAGCTAGTTTAAGAATTTTATTATATTGCTTTAATAAACTATTATATTGCTTAATATTTATTTCGTTTTTTCTCTCTAACTCATTTATTTCATCTATACTAAGCATTTTTCTTTTCCTTTTTACTTTTTTTGTAGCATTCACTGCACATCTGCCAGTGGTCTAATGCTCCTGATGTAGTTTTCTTTCCACAAACTGGACAAACAATATTTTCTTTTTTAACTTCTTCATTTTCTTCTTTGCCATGTTTGTTAATTGCATCTGGGTCTTTTACATCATTTATAGCAAATAAACCATTTAAAGCATATTTGCGACTATATGATGATGTTGCTCCTGTTATTTGAGCTTCATCCATACCTTTTTTATTTTCAGGTTCTCTTGCAATTGCTGTTGTATATGTTAATTCTTTTCCATTTTCATCCCATAATTGTGCAATCGCTTTAATATAAAATCTGCCATCTATTGCAATAAGTTCATCTTTTAAAGTTAAAATAAGATTCTGTTCTTTTAATAGTGGCTTTACTGCCTCTAAAATGTCTTCACAACTACGATATTGATAACCACCGTAGTCATTAAATTGCGCTTTTGGAGCTTTTAATTTTTGCTGAATTTCAAGTAATCTTTTCATATTAATTCCTTTCTTTTTATATTCTTAGTATACCATAAACAATTTTATTTGTAAATACATTATTAAAAATTTGTTACATTTTTAAATATTTCATTTACAAAATATTGTGCATCTTTTAATGAAAAATAATAAGTAATATCTCCAAAGGATATATCATATCCTTTTCCACTTTCTTTAAAACCAGTCATTTTGCTTGAATCTACAATTAATTTATTTCCACCTTTTTTGTTAATGGTTATAAGCATATTATCCTCCTATATCTTCTAATATTCTTTTGTTAGCATTATAAAATAATTCAATCTTGCCACCACTTGGGTCTCCTATGGAAAAATTTTTCACTTTTTGTATATGAATTATTGGATTATTACTAAGCTTTTGTGTAAAATTATCTCTTTCACGATGTACAATAATTCCATAATCTGACATATTATACCAGTCACCAGAACCAGAAATACTATACATTGTTGGTATAGTTTCTCCATCTGGTTTTTTAGGGTGAGCTACAAATATAATTAAAATATCTAATCTTTTTGCTAAAGTACATAGCTTTGCCAATATTGAACCTATATATTTGTCTTCTCTATCCTTATAATCATTCTGTAGTCTATTATATGGGTCAATAACCAATGTTTTTATGCCATGTTTAATAACTTCTAACTCCGTGCATTTACAAATATCATCTATATTCCACATTCTATTATTATCAAATAAAATAAAATGCTCACTTATAAAGAAAAAATCACTTGTTCCCATTATTTTTTCAAAGGCTTTCTCTTTTCCTTCATTTATTAGCTTCCAAAATGGTTGCTGATTATACATTTCATATATTGTTTTATAATAGTTTCCCATAGTATTCTCAAATGATGCAATTAAATGTTTAAAACCATATTTTTTAGTTAAATTTACTAATAAATTATCTACAAAGGTTGATTTACCTCTTGATGGATATCCGCTTACTACCATCAAATATCCCGTTTTTATTTTAATTATTTTATCAAGATTGTCCCATCCTGTATTATAAAAATTTTTATCTTCTCCAAATAATTCATTATAAATTTCGTCCCATTTTTCTTTAAACATAACAATTCCATCTGTTCCAACATATTCGGCATTATTTATATATGTATGTAAATCTTCACCAGCAATTAATGCTTCATTAGCGTCTTTATATCTACCCCATTTTACTATTTTACACTTATCTTTAGGAAATCTACTAATTAAATTTTCTCTCAAATTATATCCTACTTCATCATTATCAGTGGCAATTATAAAAGTTTTAAATTTTTCTAAAAATTCATTGCTACAATTACTTAAGCATTCTAACTTTTTATCACTGCCACCTTGCGGAACAGAAACTGAATTAATTCCTTGTTCCGCCAATGACAGTACATCAATCTCCCCCTCAACTATTATTAAATTTTCATCATCTTTTACAAAATCTATACCAAAAAATGTTTTTTCTGAATCCTTTGTTTGAGTAAATGTTTTTTTACCATCGCCTAAATTAGTTCTTGTTTTAACATTAACTAAAATTCCATTTTTATAATATGGAAAAATAATAGTATTATTATCACCTAAGCCTATATTATATTTGTTAAGAGTGTTTTCACTTATACCACGTTTAGCAAAATATTTTATTAATGGACTTTTATTTTCTTTGCTTTTAAAATTTGCCGGTCTGTTATATTGTTTATGAAATTTACTTTCTTCATAAAATACTGAACCAGTCCAACCACAATGATGACAATAATATAAAATTGCATCTCTTTCAAAGCTTACAGTTAAACATTTGTCTGATTTATTTTTTCGTTTTTCTGAACATTGAGGACAAGTTTGTTTGCCTGTTTTATCTAAAATTATTCCTATTTCGTTTAATTTTTGCCTATAATCGTACATTACCATGATTTACCTCTATTTTTTTCTTCCTCTTCTTTAACTAATTTTTTATAAACCCAATTATGTTTGCCTAATACTGCATAGTGGTTTTTATATTTTTTGCCACTTGATTCTATATATGTGGATAGTGTCTCTATAGCATTTGATAAATGATAGCAATATATTTCTTTTAGTTTTTGATATTGCTCATCTGTTAATAATACATTGGCAAATTCTCCATAACATTTTTTTTCTTTATTTATATCTATTTTAGTAGAAGGATTATTTATAGTAGAAGGATTATTTTGTTGTACCTCTTGAGGTACATGGCTTGTACCTCTAGAGTCATATGGTTGTACCTCTGGAGGTACATCTATCTTTATTGAATTTGAGCTGTTTTTATTTGACATTAAAACGTCTATATTGTTTGTTAACATTATATAAGAGTATACTCCATTTTTATCCCTTATACACTCTCTTTTTAATAATCCTATTTTTTTTAATTTTTCTAATTTTCTCATTAACGAATGTTTGTTTTTAAAAGATAAGATTGGCAAATCTTCTAAAAATTTAGAATAATTAATCCAAGCAAATTCTTCACCATTAATTATTTTTTTTGCCATTAATGGATAAAAGTCTTGAATCCATCGAATAATGATTAAATCTTCTAAACTTAAACATAATTCAATAGCTTTTTCTTGCGAATAACCTTCTATTGTATATTTCATTCTTTCTCCTTTTATATATAGGAGTGTATTAAATTAGCCAAAAATAATACAACCCTTGTTTTGTATTTATCCTTGTTTAATAAAAGTAGGAAAGGAAGCCAAGGAATCTTCTTTTCGGTAAAAGTAGCTAGCTTTTACCTATTCCCACTTCAATTATATTATAAATCAAAATTTTTGTAAACAACTTTATTTTGCTATAAAAATAATTTCATTTAATGGTTTATAATTTCCATTTTTCCAATTATTATAGTGCATAATATAAAAGCTTAAGCATTGATTGTAAATATCGTGCTTTCTTTTTTCTCCTTCTGCTGTTATCATTCCACGTGATATTTTACCAGATTCCATTTCTTTTATTACATTATATTCAAATGATTTGTTTGTGCAAAACAAAATATCTTGTAAGCAAGGGTCTAAATTATATTGTATCATACTTTCATAATTATTTTGCGCATATACGGGTGATGTAAGCAAAATTATTAGTAATAAGAATTTTTTCATATTAATTCCTTTCTATGACGCATAGCGACATTTTTTATCTTTTTATGATTATTTATATGTAATTTAATTTTAAATTTAATAGAGCACATCCAGATAACCTCTAGTTAATTATTTTTTCTAATCGATAATAAATTTTTCTTAATTCATTAACGCCATCTTCATCCAAAGTAAAAATTTCACCTTTTTCTGGTCCATTTTCTCCTTCGTCCACTACATAAATAGTTTTTAAATCTCCTAATAAATTGTCGAAATCTTTTAAAAGTAAATCTAAATCTAAGTATTTATCATTTAAACTTTGAATTAAATTATTCATATTAACCTCCATATAACAATTTAAAATCTAAAGTACTCATTAAACAATAGCTACCAATAAAAAACAACCATATTGTTATTTTTGCTAATAATTCTCCAATATTATATGCTTTCATATTAATTCCTTTCTAACAATATTGAGTTTCTACATCTATCTTTGTCCAAGTAGGAATATGTACACTTCTTGTTGCAATTGTTTGATTCCTTTTGTTACATATTTTTATTTGGTCAATCAAATAGTCATTATTGGCGCAATGGTTGTACATATAAAGGTGATAACCTTTGCCTAAACAATAACCATGTAATCTATAAAGAGTTGGCAAATTTGCTTTTTCTTTAAGTTTCTTTAGTGATTTTTCAATAAATTCCATATTTTACCGCCTTTCTATTAATTCACAATACTATTATACCATAAAATTTTTTATTTGTAAATACATTATTTACATTTTGTTACAAAGATTATACTTTAGTATTAAACCTATGGTATAATATAATTATGGTGGATATTAAATTTACAATACCTTTAAAACCTATTACAAAAAAGAATCACATGCAGTTTGGCAGAAATAAATATACAGGCAAAATATTCGTAAAACAAGCACCTGCTTATGAACAATATGAAAAAGATTTTATGATTGTTTGTCCAAATATAGAAACAATAGATTTTGGAGTAAATGTAAAGGCAATTTATTATATGCCAACTAAACAAAGAGTAGATTTAATTAACCTTCATGCGGCGTTACATGATTGTTTAGTCAAAAAAGGCGTACTTTTAGATGATAATTGTAATATAATAGTATCAACTGATGGCTCAAGAGTTTTTTATGATAAAGAAAACCCAAGAACAGAAGTTTTAATTTCATATTAATTCACCGACAAATGTTTTATTAGTCTTTTTATAGACTATTTTTTTGCATAAAAATAGCAGCATCTAATAAAAGATACTGCTATAGAGGAATTAAGTATGAAAGAGAGAAAGAGGAAAGGTTATTTTTGACGCATTAAAACATTTCTTATTTCATAAACTGCATTAAGTGTCATATCTGCTTTTACATTCATAGCGGTTTGTGATTTTTCAAGTTCTGAAATTCTTTCTTCTGCTTTTGTTACTCTTGGGGGAATTCCTGACATGGTATTTATCCAAACTACACAACCAATCAATAATGTGACTATTGTAATTAATGGTGAAAGCCATTGTAATACATGATATTTTCTTCTATCCATTTCTCCTACCACCTATCCCCGTTTAAATCTCTACCAAAATATTTTTGAAATCTATCAACCGCAATATAAGCAATATTCATAAACCACTTAGGCATTCCTGAAAATATACCTAATTCTCTAAAGATGATTGAGCTTAATTGCCTATCATTTCCGATTGCTTTATGATTATTGCATAAAAAGTCGTGAACCATTGAAGCGTCTAATAAAGTGGGATAATATTGTAAACCTACGCAGTTCGTTCCATTCCAACAAAAACCTTTAGGAATTGTAAACGTATATTGTTCACCAAGGTATACAATATTGAAAACTATATCCTTTTTGTTGATATATGGATAAAGTTTTTTGCTTTTTATATCCGCTTCCGTATCAGACGGAACACGTTTGCGCACTCCTGTTTTAATAACACAAGAGCTTTGTATTAACAATTCATCTTTATCGTAATACACTATCATCTGCATGACTCCAAGTTACTTTACGTTGCTGATTCTCTGAATGTTTTAATTTCGATTTTATCCATTTCCCTGCCTTGTTTAAGGCAATTAAGGTAGAACACCAATGTCTGTCAATATAATTTTCAAAAATTTTAATCTCATAATCTTTGTATTTTCCAACTGTCATTATATTCCAACACTGCGGTGCATATATAATCTTTTTGGTGCTTTGTAGCATCCCAAACTTTACATATTTTTCAGTAGTTGGTTGTAATGTAATTGGTTTGATGTTCATTAAAACTTTATCCTCAATTCAAATCCCGTTATTTCGTGCTCTTGCCAATCTATACATGGTAATATATAAAAGTGCCTTAAAAGAGTTGCTAACCATCCGATTGTAAATATGATTAGCAACTTTTTCATTATTTGTTTTCCTTTTTAGCAATTATATTGAGCAATAGAGCTTCGATATCTTGTTCGACTCTATCTAAAAAGCCGTCAATATTTTTTTCTACAATCTCCTTTGCTGAAAGTTTGTATTTTGGCATTTTTTTAATTACATTTTTAATAGCAAGTTTTAAAATTAGTTTTTTAAGCATTATTCATTCTCCAAAATTGTAAGTACACAACCCAAACTACTTGTTTTTATATATAAATCGTCAGATGTTGCTTTGTATGAAAATTTTTCTCCTGATACATAAAAAATGGCATCAGCGATTTTAATATATGCACCATTCTGAATTTGCATCGTATATGTATTGCCTTCTGTAAATGTAAAGTCAGCTACTTCTGAAACCTTTACAAATTCATTATGTGTATTTATTGTGCCAGTGTATGAATTAGCCATTATTAACCTCCATTTCTGTTTCTATATATTTTTCTTCACATTCTTCTATTGTCACGTTTGGTGGCAGATAAGCAAATTTGAAATAATATCTTTCTTCTATTTCTTTCTCTAAATCTTCTTTGTTTAAAAGCCAATTTTCTTCAATAGAAGGTATGAGTTTTTGTATTCCGTTTTCAAGTATAATTTTCATAATATTTACTCCTTAATTAACCGTCCAACCTTTTGAAGTGAGCATTGAAATAATTGTACCTGTCGCACCACCTGCGTTAGCGATATTTCTTGCGCCAATAGTTAAAGTTTTACCTGAAACTGTTGGTGCGTGCTCAGCAATATATTGCCAATTATCACCCGTTAATACAATACCTGCTTGTGAATAGTTATTAACAACTTGTCCACTTAAACCTTCGTTATATGTACATAATTTAACATTTGCCTTAGGCAATGTTACATACATTCTGCATAAACGAGGAGTAGAATAGGAATATAAACCACCTGATAAAACAGTATTTAATGTAAAATCCCAATCTGTTGTTAAACTTGAGAAATCATATCCATCAGGTAGATTGGGAAGTCTTGAAAAACTTTCAAACGGAGTTTTACTTGAGGTATCATAAAATCCTTGATAATTGCAATAAGAAACAGGCATTACATATTCAAAATTTTGAAAAGCAGGAAAATAAGAATATCCTAAATCTATTTTTTTATTGTTTATACTATGTATGCTCTTTAATTGCGGAAAGAGAGAAAAAGAAGAACCTGCTAAATCACTAAATCTAGCGCTTGTTGTTTGCGTTCCTTCAATGTAATCATATGTAATATATTTGAGTGCATTACAATTTAATGGTAAACCAATTTGATAGTTTATACCACTAGCTGGTGGTATAATCCAATACATTTCACCCTTTTGTGTTGCACTTGTTGCAAAATGAATACATATAATATATGGATTTTGAGCATCAATATCCACCCATTTATTTGTTGTGTCATAATTTAAACCTGTCGAATCAAGTGCTGTAATAAACCTATAATTTGTATACGGATTATTTCCCAATTTCACTTTATAATTGAAATCTGCCAATTTATCACTATCAAAATAGCATCCGACTGCATATGTCGTGTAATCAGGATTTTCTTGGGCAAAAGTTTGTAAAGCCGTTTCTGTTAACTCATCAAGATTTAAAAACTCCGTGGGTACTACCCAATCGCCACGTTTTACAGTACTACCTCCACCGCCTGAAACATTAACTTCTGCACTTGCATAATTCGTTACATCAGTAGTACCATTTGATGTTATTGTTATTGTTCCACTTGGTGTAATTCCTTCATAAGTACCTGTTACACCTAAGATTTCAACATCTTTTTTAATATTTTCTGCAACAATATCAGAATCAATACTTGCGGTAACAGCATTTACAGATACAGTATTATAACCGTCTGTTCCGCTTGGCGGTGTAATAGTTTGTGCTGTTGTTGAAGGAGTAACCGTAAGACTTGCCAAAGTAGGTTCTGTTGTTTCTACATTTACAGACACTCTGCCAAGACCTGTGTATCCACTATCTGCCGTATATACTCCATTTTCGGTAATAGTTTTGTTTTGGTTTTTGACCTCCCCTCCACCACCACCTTCAGTAGTGTTTATACCATGTATGTTAAAATTTAAGGACATTATACTTCCTCCTTATTCGTTAATTCGTGCCAATCACCTGTTTCAAAAAACTTTGTCATTTGTTCAGGCGTTATGCCTAATTTTTCACCTACGCTATCTATTAAGGCTACACCTCTATAGAAGTCTAGTGCTTCATCGAAATCTATAAGAGCGTATTCTTTAGCAATCTTTTGTTCAGGAGTTTCATCAGGCATTAATTCAATAATACTTCTGATATCCGCTCTTGTAACACCCTTTGCCAAGAGTAATCCTCTGAATACATCACCCCTTGTAAGATGAAGGTTAGCTATACGGACAGCTTCCTTTTGTGCAATTTCTTCAGGTGTAAGATATTGTCCGTTATATAACTGATAATCTATATCAGTTTCCTCAATAGAAGTATATTGCATAAACTGTAAAGCTTGTTCAAGTTCTTCTCTTGTATCTTTTGCTAATATTATTAAGTCGTTATTCTTTGCTATATACATTATGAAGCCTCGCTTTCTGAACCTTGTGCAAAAATAAATGCTAATGCTTGCACTGTCGTACTGTAATATTCAAACCTTATAACGTCATTTTTCTTTACAGGAATAACTACTGCACCATAAGCACTACCATTTTGACCTGTTTGAGCATACCAAGTAGGAGTTAATGTGGTAATACTTGTATTTACCATCCACATAGATGCAGCATTTGCGTTCCATTTACCATAAGCATAGTAATATCCATTAGCAGGTGCTGTATAAGTTGTACCGCTTGCACCTATAGTTAATGTTTTATATGTATTACTTGGCATAGCATATCCCGCAATAAGGCTTGAATTGTCAGGAACTATATCAACAATTTTCTCCTCAATCCTACCTGCATTAATCAGATTTGCATTCTGTACTGTTTCGCCTACATAGAAATAGAGCGAACCGTTTCCAGTAGCATACACAAAACGCAGAATTACATTTGTAAAGTTAGTTATCTCTACGGATATCTCATCTCCTTTAGCTACCTGTAAATATCCACGCAATCCCTGACCTGTTGCATTTGTTTGATTATGCCATTGCAAATACGGAGCATTGACATCTGTTAAGCCTAGATTACACATTCCAGTGGATGTGCTTAAGCCTTCAATATAAAACCAACCATTAGCAGGTGCAATGTAATGATTACCGCCTATTACATTAGAATAAGTGTCATATCTATCACTTATTATATCCTCACTACCACTCAATAACGGCAATCTAAATGTTTCATTAGTCGTATTCAACACAAAATCTGTATCTGCAAATGTTTCAGTCGATAACTTAACGCTTACACCTGCCTTTGTTTCAGTTCCGTTGTATATCTTTAACAATAAATCGTACGCATCAGGGTAAGTAGCCTTTGAATTATACTGACCGTTTGAGCGTAACCAAGAAATGTTATTCAGTTCATATTCTGAATATTTGTAATCCAATAAGCAGAATGGGTTATTGAGTTCAATTTCTCTTGTTACATCAATACTCTCTTCGACACCTGTTGCTACTTGGATAAACCATTTACAAGCTATTAATTCGGATGTAGAAGAATTTAGGTCAACCTCTATACCTGATTTGGTTGCATCTTGAGTTACGCCTAAAGAGATGTTACCATATGCAGGTAATGTACCTGATGGTGAGCCAATAGGTGCACCGTAGGTTGTAAGAGTACCTGCTAAATTATTAGCGTTTGAGTAAACTAATCCCGATAAACCATAATTAGTAGTACCATTTGTTAAACCTAACGTCATTCCATTACCAACAATAGGCATACTTAAATACTCTTTACTACAATATTCAGGATATTTTGGAAGTCTTATCGTACCTGCTGTATCATCTATTACGAACTTACCACAAGTTCCGTTGGGTGACATAACTACTGCGGTTTGCCATTCAGCTTCAGTACAAGCTATAGATGGGTCTAATGTAACCGCATTTTTTAATTTATTAGTGAAACTTACAAACTGGTCTTGGATAATTACTTGACCGTTTAAATAACGTCTTTTGTTTTGTGTTTCATCAATGCCTAAAGGTGCTATACCGATATCACCAATTTCAAGACCACCGCCACTTGAAAACTCTTCCCAATAATCAGAATCATTTAATTCGTGATTAATATTTGAATCCACTTTTGATATATATAATTTTCCTGTATTTACACCTTTTGCAAAATCTCCAGCATAATACGTTGTTCCTGTATCCCATTCAGGAACTCCTTTTTGTAAAATATATGCGATTTGATGAGAAAGAACTTTTCCAAACCCAGTCATTTCAGGTAGCGGAGGAAATTGTTCATTTGGAGTGACAGAATCAATAAAACCATTACTCCATGCTGGTAAGTCTTGAATTGTTGCAACATCTGTAGTTCCAACATATGTTCCAGCTAAAGCAGAACCAAATTGGCCTATTTGCGGGTCATCCCCCGTCGCAGTCGCTGTTTCACCAAATATTTTTCCTGTTAGTCTTTGTAAATTAGTCATTTTTTATTTCCTTTATGATGTTATAGCCACTAATATTATATTACATCCAGTTGGTTTTAAAAGCACATTTTTAAAATCAGCTAATTCAATTAAGTTTTTATATAAACTGTCATAGTGGTATGTTACTTCCATTTTATTCCAAGTTGTATAAACATGACCATCAGACCATTCCCATATTGCATCATCAATATTTTTACAAGTATGATTTATAGAATTTTTAATCACTTTTAATTGGATTAATTTTCTAAAATACTCATCTCCTATTTCGTTTGCTTTTGCTCTTATGCTTGACCATGCTTTATATGTTAAAAACCCACCATTGTTATCTGCAAAATTAGAATATGTAGAAAAGCCGCCTTGAAATTCACTATAATCACTTGTCTTAATAGTAGAATAATTTGGAAATGCTAAATATGGATGAGTCCATATCTCTTTATAATAATATCTATCTATACCAACCCATTTACCAACAACATCTAATTGTTTTCCTATAGACTCATTAATATTTACGGTTTTATCTTTTATTTCTAGTGCCAAATTATTAGCAAAAATTAAGTCTACTAAAAATTCAATTAGTGCTCTATTACGTTTTGAGCCTTTATATTGAATAATTAATAAATCTGCAAAATATTGTTTTAATGTTGATAGTATGTCATCCATTATTCTATTACCGTTATATAAATTCTATTTTTATTTGTTATAAATTCATCTTGAATTGATGCTGATGGAATGTAGTCTGTCCATACTCCAGCGGTATAATTAATTATTATTTTATCTCCTTCCTCTGGATTTCCAATGTATGAAATTCCATAATTATTTATTTGAACAATATTTCCATTATGCTCCCAACCATTTGAAGTATACTCAAATTCATAACTTCCAGCAACATCTCCAATTGTGTCTTGAAATGTTGAACTTATAACATCAGCTGCTGTTATGCCGGTGGCAGTAATTGATGCTGTTGCCGTTCCTCCGGTCGAAATTTCAACATTTAATGCATATCCATCTCCACCATCAATGGTTAACGCGTTTGCACAAACTTGCGTAACTTTTGATGTTTCTGCATTTTCACCAATTTGATATATTAAATTGTTTGCAATATATTCTTTAATATTATTATTATCTAAAAGTGTAATGTCTGATATTAATTGAATATCAAATTTTATATATAACGCTTTAATATTTGGTCTATCGAATCTAATGTTTATTGTTTGTCCTGCGTGAGTTTCTCTTTGAACAACAACAGAGCCTCTAGTTCCTTGTCCGCCTTTATTAGCATATATTATTTCTGCAATATCATCATTTGCACCACCATCTACTATTACCCATAAAGTATGTGCATCTGTGCCAGTAGAATCTGTTGAGTTGGTATCATTATCCCAAACATTACATTGTGTAACACCTTGTAAGCCAAGAATGTTTCCAAGAATAGAGTCCACATTATTACCAGATGTATTGCCTACGCTTCTATCTCTTCTAATTCTAAAATCATAGTCGCTTTCTGCGTCTGAACCAAGAATTGTATATCCTTGCGAATTTATAACGCTTAATATACCATTTGTTATTGTAACAATATTTGTTATTGTTCCTACTGTAGGATTTACTGGGCCTTGATTCTGAGCCCTAAATTCAAGTGATGTTGTACCAGCGAATATAGTAGTGCTATCTACCAAATACCAATTGTTGCCAGCGTCATCTGAAACGGTAAATGCTGAACCATTTTCTTCGTCAAAAGAGCCATCTAATCCTTGAAGGCTAACTGTTTTGTCTGCAGTTATATCTATATTCTGAAGAGTCCATGAACCACCTTTTCTAGTGAGATAATTCAATTGATATTTTGTATCTTGTTGAGTACTGTCACATTTAGATGGGTCAGTAGCATTATACACTGTAGCAAGTAATTCTCTAACAGTAGCTCCTATATTTGCCAATATTTCAGTGAATTGTCCATCTGGAGTGTTACTTGCAAAAGATATTTCTTCACCATTTGGACTATAATTTGTTTGCAAAAATTGCTGTATTTCGTTTAAAAGAGTGTTATAATCTTTTGTTTGTAAACCATCATAACCTAAAAAATCTATATTTGCCATTTCTCCACCTTAAATTGCCTGCGAAAATTGTATTGACAATTCTTCATCGCTATATATAGTTAAAACTTTTATTTGACAATTGTAAATTCTATCTATTATATTACTATTAAAATCAATGATATTAATAATCCCATTTCTAGCAAGAATTACATTTTGAATATCCTCATCTAAATATTCTTTTTGATTATGATAACCGAGTCTTGCTTTCCAATCTATACCAGCTTCTAAATCAAAAAAACAATCATTTTTAAACTCTTGTAAAGCTGTTTCAATATCTTGTTCTACACAAGAGATATCATGTTTGTAATCTGTGTAACCATGACCAAAACAAAACTCTTCTTGTCCATTTTCATTTTTTCTTACTGCTCTTATTATCATAATTTTATTATATCACTTTATGCTTAATTTTTACACAATGAATTAGAGGTTGATAGGATAAACTTTATTAAAATATATCGATTTATATATATATTTTATCATTATCGTTAAAATAAATTATTGAGGTGTACCAGAGTTACCTCCAGGACCAGCGCAAACGTGCGTGTGATTTAAAAATGATATTCCATTAATTATAACATCATTAGTCACTGTTAAACTTCCATTTATTTTCAAGTCGCCATCAACTTCTAAGCCAGAATCTGTAATTTTTATACCTTTTGTTCCATAAAATATATGTAAACAATTCTCTAAAAATTGTGCATTTTGTAAATTTGGTTGAGAAAATAAGCCTGCTATAAAAATAGCATCTGTAAATGAATGGCATCTATTATATGATAATTGGTTTATCTCTCCATTAATATACCAACTTTCTATTTCTCTATCATTGAATAAAAGTATTCCACAATCACCATTTTTTAATGGATATGAAAAACCATTGCCAGCATAACATATTTTAGCAATTATTGGCGGATAATCTTGAAGAATTTGCGAACCATCTTCTTTTAATCCAACCATCATTTTGTTTGCTATATTAACTTTTACTTGAAGAGATTCTCCATAAAATTCATTAACGATAGCAACTCGGCAACAATTAATATCATTATATAACATCTTATCTTTTAATGATTGCATTAAGGTAAGAATGCTCGGTTGATTATATGTTTCTCCATAGTTAATTGTCATTCCAGTTTCTTCTAGCCCCACCTTTGCCTAATGTGCTTTGTACATGAATAATATTATATTTTTGTTTATAATACGTATAAGTTGGCCAAGATGGCTTAAACGCCTTATCATATGCCAATTTAGTAGATGTTGATGTAAAGTAAAAATCTATTGCTCCACCTCTTAAATGGACTGAATTTGGAGCTCCTCCACTTTTTGCGTTATTTTGAATTGAGCGCCAACCACTTGAAACAACAAATTTTTGACCTTTTAATGATGAAGAATTAATAAAATCTTGTAATTTTTTAGCTATTATAATACAGTTAGATATAATTGCCGGCGTTATCTGATTATATCTTTCTTCAGATGTATTATTATTACCAATCATATTGTACCAAGAAATATTACTATTGATTTTCCATGGTGGTATAGCACCATTGTTTTTGCGTATATATTGATATACATTATCAACATATTCTTTGGTAGGCGTATATACCTTTGTGCCCTCTACAAGTTTTTCTCCTTGTCTTTCTGTTTGAGAAGTAATGTTTACATTACTATTCGGTAAAGAGTCTTTATACATCATTGAAATGGTTGTTATTCTTTGTCCACTAATTGCACCAGATATAACGCCTTGATGATTAAATCCAAAGACTTTGTACGTACCATTGCTGAAATTAGACACAGGAGATTTGCAATTTAATATTACTCTTTGAGCAGGACGCACTCTTGGATTAAATATACATTTAGCAGTAACCCAATTATCTCTAATTTCTGGTGTTCCTAATAATCCATTTAATGAATCAAGAACAATTGGTTCGTCATTGGTAAATTCATTATTGTTTAAACAAAATAAAGATGCATTATCTACAAAAGTGTGATTATTTGTAATTTGATTTAAGATTTGTAATGGTGTTCCAACAAAAGTGACATCCGTATTATATACCCCTTCTAAAACTCCTCTTGCTTCAGGTTGAATATATTGTAATTTGTTTGCAACATAATCAAACGCTTCGGCGAAAGATGTTCCTGCTTTAAAAGTAACACTTGTTGGTTGAACATTTAAACTACCAATGCCAAAATCATATGCTTGTATTGTAGTTATAATATCTGTATTTCTTCTACTGCTATAAGCCTCTTTAATTAAACCTCTAAAACATGTGACAAGATTTTCTTTATAACCAGCTGTAAATTCTATTATTTTTGTTTTACCAACATCATGTAATATATTTTGCCTGAAAAAATCGCTGTTAACATTGTCTGATGATAAATTATAAATGTTTAACGTTAAATATTTAGCATCGGCAAGTCCTGGTTTTTCAATATTAAATTCACATGTAAGTGGATAACTAACAGTTCTAGATTCGCCATTGTATGAAATAGTAGCTGTCCATATACATTGATTATTGAATGCCATATATATTTAATTCCACTTCTTTTACTTCATCAGTATTTAATACTAATATTTGAACCCTACCAGACTCAAAATCATCTACAAATATTGGTTCTACTTTATCGTTTGAATAAAATGCTATTCCAAAAGGAATAATATTTTTTAAATGTCTTAATGCATTTGGCGTTAAAACAACCCTTTGACATTTACAAGTATAATCTTTATAAGTAAAATCAAAAAACCAAGATTGTTGCGTTATATAATAATACAATGAAAAATCAACTTTTTCACCATTTTGAGTTAAAAATTGAAAGCTTTGTCTATATTCTGAAGTTATACCTGTTATTCTATCCATTAAGCCACCTCAAAATTTTGACCTAAATCATTTTGTTTTATCAAATTTACATTTGACTTAATCGTTCCAATTAAACCTTTTTGTTTTTCTGGAGCTTTTTGAGCAGCTGCAACATCAGCTAGCATTTTTTTAGAATTTACATCCGTATATAATTCATCAACACTTCGCCATTTTTGAAAAGTTATTTCTATATCTGATATAAATCTAGTGTTTTCGTTTTGTCTAATATTTATAGCAATTATAGCCAATCTATTATATGTGCCATATGGTGTTACAACATTTACCAAAATTCTATTATTCATTAAATTTTCTAATTCATCTAATACTCTTCTTTGGTTAGTTTTTTTAACAATTGTTATTCCAGCTTTTTTTAAGGCAAAATCCTTAATTTTATTTGCTGATTGTTTG
>Ga0326511_10001594_pt1 | contig 18725 bp, 36 predicted proteins | sample 0_2496_0518_D_FD_203701 | JGI IMG/M metagenome (GOLD analysis project Ga0326511, IMG submission 203701) | Bovine rumen microbial communities from UC Davis, California, United States - 0_2496_0518 | ecosystem: Host-associated > Mammals > Digestive system > Stomach > Rumen | place: USA... | reverse complement strand
CCAGAAGTATGCATAATTTTAGCATATCTAGCTGACCAATCTAATGCATCTTTCCAATTGTCTTTAAGATTTTTCACATCTTCTTTAGACATTTCTTTACCATACTTATTAATGATCTGAGATTTAGTCATCCATTTACGAACAACTACTCTATATGAATCTTTAATGTATGGAGAATTTGGATTTTTATCAGGAAATACATTTAATGGGTCTAAGACATCAATACCAACATTACTTCCACTGGGAGTAGGTACTGTTTGATAGAAAGTGTATCCAGAAATTAAAAGGTCTTTAATTAATGTCCACAATTTCGTTTTGAAGTCTGTTTGACGATTCTGCATTATGTACTAAATTACATCTTGTGCTGCAATTTCATACTATGATATAAAGTTATTATTTAAATCTTCTACTAAATTATCTAGAGTTTGTTGAATATAAGGATCTTGAAGCTTTCCCTAATCTCCAGATTCCAAAAAGGCTAAAAGATTACTTTTTAAATGCTTCTAAACTGTTTTATAAACTTCATTTGTAATAAGAAGTTCTTTTTCTCTAGTCATAGCACTTATGGTTTTAGCATCTTTGCAAGAAATTTTGGGCAGTATAGGAGTTCCTAAATATTCTCCTACTAAAGCATCTACGTGCTTACGAATCAAAGGAGTAAACTCAATTGAAGTTGGATTACCTATTCCAAAATTTTCTTCTAGGTATCTGAACTACTCAGCATCTCTTTTGCCATTGTAATAGTTGTATGCTTTTTGCAGCTCATCTTTATCGTAAACAAGTTCTGCGATAGCTATATCCGTTTTTTGGATTAATTCGTCATCACTTATACTTTTTGCCATAATTTATTTTATTTAACTTAAAATAAATATTATTAGGTTTATTCCCAAGTAAACTCATTAATTACTATTATCTTCAGTTACATAAGTAATTTCATCCTATTTCACTCGATGCACATTGGAATAATCACCTCTAATGTTTTCTTCTAATGGGTTTGGAGCTTCCTATGTAATACTTAAAGTAAAAAATTTAATAGTACTTAAGGCAGATTCTTGTAAAGCCTTTTTAAGATATTTAAAGAATTGTTCTCCCTCAGCTTCAATTGCAACTACAAAGGGAGTTTCATCACAACTCATAGGAAGTGAGATCTTATAACCTAGAGGATATAGTTTATCTACTGTTATGTTTCTTGTATAACAACAACCATATAACTCTTCTATTAACTATCTAATCCTAGTATTAATTTCTTCTTTAGATAGTTGATGTTCCTAATAAGTGATATTTATCATTATCCTGCTCCCCATTGTCTAGGATCACTTGAACGAGGGCCTTTCGATGGTAATTCACTTGTAACCCTAATCTAAATGTTTTGATTAGGAATTATTCCCCACCGTTTGTATCCACGTTCATCTGTGTAATATCCTACTTTTTGTTGTACACTTGTCTCATCCTATTTTACTACTTTGGTTGGCACTAAGCTGCCTAGCTCTTCATCACCTAGCTCAGCCATACCCATAGCAGCAACCATATCGAAATGAGTTTTATTTTCGTCAGTATATCTATTTAACTCATCAAGCATATCTTCAAACCAAATATTATGGCCATAGTCTTCAACAAAGTTTGCTATTAAATCTGTTTGATGGTCAATAACTACAGCAGTTGCAGGGGTACCTACAGTTCTCTTTCCCACCTTATTAATGTCAGGATAAGTTGCTTTAGGTCTTGCCATAAAGTAGCCATAGTAACCTTTTTCTTTTGCCCAAGTTAACATAGATACACGAGTAGCTTCTATATTAATCATTGCCTTATAATATAATACAAGACACATAGCAATTTTATATGCTTCACGAATATCATCTGGTCTATCCTTATAATAAGCTACATACTAAGGTTCACCTAAACCAAACGCTCGTTTCTTTATAACAATGCAGAACTTAGATGGATTGTCTGTATTTTCAGAAGTATCTTTAGCACCAATATCAATGGAGTCAATTCCAGCAATATACAAATTATGCATTTCATCATAACTTCGTTCTTCACCTTCCTCCAATGTAGATTGGTACAAATCAGTCCATACAGGATGTTCAAGAATATGAACTTTTCCAGCAAATGATTCATCCCATCTAAATCCAGAGATATTCTCTTTGGTATGAACTCCGTTCTTATATGTAAATGATAAATTACCAGTCTACACTTTAGGAGCCATTTTGTGTAAACGAATATTTGCTAATTGTTCTGCAATTATAACTTTATTAAATTTATTTTCACCTTCTAATGAGAAAGCTTCTTCAGCTGTAAAACAGTACTCAGCACAGTAGATGATTAAAGCATTTGGATCTTTAGCTTTTTTATCACGTTCAGCATTATAATAAGCTTTACCCTTTTCAGGATCAGTCCAACCTCTTTCATCTGTACAATCTGGTCTATTTACAATTGCATAAGCTGGAATAAAATAAGCAGTAGATACTTGATCTCCAGCTGGTGTATAGTTGTGATGGTATGGTAGTATATCATATACATCAGTATTATAATACATCTTACGCAAACCCTCAAGAGCAGCACCAGTATCACCACCAGTACCTCCACCTAATTTTATACCGAATCGAGCACCCTAAATTCCTACAAGAGCATCACCCTGAATAAAAGCTTTAGTTGAATTGGGCCAAGAACCTAACTCTTCATAAACTAATAAGTCAGTACGGTCACCTCTAATTTTGTTAGGTTTATCAGCAAGGATACCTTCAATCTAAGACATCCAACCAGTTTCAATTCTCTGACCGTTTATAATCTTGTATACAGATGCTCTCTTTTTAGTGTAAGTGTCTGATACTTGTCTTAATTTGAAGAATCCTCCATCTGTATAATTATTAAGAAAAGCAAGAGCATTCCATACTTTATCTAAAGTTTTATTTAGATAATTTTCTAATTGAGCTGAAAGGACATTCACAGAATTTCTGAAACTATTGTAAGCATTTGCTAAAATAGCAGCATTAATTTCTGAATATCCAATACCTCTAGCTTTCATTAGAACAGCATTCATTCTCAATCTTTTCGCCAATTCTACATAATGGAAGAATTCATATTGCCCGACAAAGAATTTAGGGAAGTCGTATAAACGAGATGAACCTGCTTTCTTTGCAGAAGTCAGGTCCATCAGTTGATAAAAATTAAGAAAGAAATAATGGTCACCAGTAATTGTATAACCATTTACTGTCATACCATTCTAACATCTTCTGTATTGTTCATCCCAGAAATCATTATATGCTTTTGTATTTCTAGGAAACTAGCAATAGTGGCCTGTCCTTAAGAAAACTTCTCTTGTTTCAGTGAACCATTCTGGTCTAAAATCTAAACCCTATGTTTTATTGATTGGTTTATAACCAGTTATTTCATAGGACTTTGTGGCATCAAAATATAGAATTACATCATCTTTAGAGAAGTCCCACCCACCTTTACTTTCTTTGATGACTTCCTATTTGATTTGTTCAAATTCCTATTTTTCTGCCTACTACTCTTTCTATTTAACTTCCTAAACAATTTGTTGAATCTCATCAGGAAGTTCAATAAGAGGTGTTTTTCTAGGTCTTCCTCTTTTCTTTTTAACAATAGCTTCCTTAATTTCTTCTGGCATATTAATTAAAAGTTAGGAGTATAACCATCTTGATAACCACCTCGTAAAGTAGAAGATTCTGCCATTTCTTTTTTAACCATAGATTCAAGAGTTGTTAATTCATCTTGAACTTTAGATAGTGAAGAAATTTCAGCCATAATATCTTTTACTTTAAATATAGGTTTTCCAGTTTGTAAATCCCTTTCTTCTGGATCTATATTGTGGAAATAATCTATAAACTTATCTACTGTATCTTGAGCAGCATGTAATAAACGAATTGACCGAGTTGATTCCTGAATAGATTTAAATTTTCGACAGGCAGCTCTAAATTCAGGATTATTAAACTCTTCGTCAGTCATGTGTGCATCTTTTAAGGCCATGTGGTGTCTTTCTTGTTCACTGAAGTCCGCATAAGGACTCTACCAATCTAATGCTAAATATATGTATGTAAATTCTCTAAAAGCTCTTAATTTAAATTTGCCTTCTTTATCTTCTGCACAAATATTTCGTTCCTCTTTCATTAACTCATGAAACTCACTTACCAATATTATTTCTGGTAAATTAAGTTCTACATTGCCATTAGCATTATTATATTGAAATATTTTTATCATAAGATTTATTTTTGTCTTGGAATAAGTTTAGTACCTTTTTTAGCAAACATCATTGCTATCTAAGCAATATTAGCTGCTTGTTCAGGACTTAAATTCATTCCTTTTAAAAAATTACCAGGAAAAGCCATATTAACAGGATTATTTATAGCAACCATTCCCATGTTATTTTCAACATTTGGATTTCCTGATCCTGCAGCTGCTACTGGGTTTTCTATTAAACCTCCTGGTTTTATATCTGTCTACCCTTCTGGAATTTCAGCAAACGGAACATCATCTTTTGCAGTGTTTTTATTTTTAAACCAATTTTCAGCTAGGAGTTGACTTTTTCTATACAATATATTTTCTCCAATATCCCTTGCTAAAGGTATTAAAACTTCTTTACCATAATCCATTTCTGGTAAATGAAAACCCCATTCACCTTGAGATCCTGCCCCATTAAAAGTTTCATTATAAGAATCATATATTGCCTTTATTTTGGCATTTCGTTTCTTAGCTTTATCCCTTTCAGAGCCAGGAACAAGATTAGCTAAATAATTAACACTGTCTTCCAAGAAATTATATCCTGTATTAATAGCATTTACTGCATTAGCGTTCATGGTTTAATTATTTTTTACACTTTCTACCGTTCTTAAATTGTTGAACAATTGGTGATTCCCCACCTTCTTCCATCTTTTTACCTTTACAGGCTTCTTCAATCTTTTGACATTTCTTACAAACTTTACCACCAGCTTTAAACATTTTTAATTCATATCCTTCTGGGCAAATACCACGAAGTCTTTGAATATACTAAAGTTTAGCACCTTTAGCAGCTCTAACACTCATAGCTTGTTGTAATCCTATTAAAGCCTAACTAGCTAAACTAGCCATTTCAGGATCAGCATCTTTTTGTTTACTTATTTTAGTAGCAATTTGAACAAATTGATTTAATTGCTGTTGATTCTAAATTCCAAACATTTTAGCTAACCCTTCAATATCTCCTTTAGCTGCAGCAGCAAAGGCACTCTTTAAAAATTCTCTTTGTTGTGCTGTCTATTCCTAATTAATTTGTTGTTGATTTACAGCACCTCCTGCTTGAAAATATTTCATAATACCACCTTTTTTCTTTATTGTAGTTGTTTTTTGTCTTTGTCTACCTGAGGCATCATATATATTATCAGGTCCTGAATAAAAATTTTCATCACCTTGTCTATGGACATAATAATCATTATAAAATCTTAGATTTCCTAAGTCCGAAGGTAATGTAGCATCTTCTGCTAAATTATGTGCATTTCTATAACCTAATACTCTATTATAAAGTCTAGAATTATAATCGTCGGCGTTTGCATCAAGTCCATTTGCAAATGCAGAATACTAATCAGCCTTAAAAGTGTCAGGTACATCTCTAGCAGTAATTGCTGGAAGATTATTAGGATCTTTAGGCATTAAATTTAATATATTAGCAGATTGCTAATCATTTAAACCTAATCCTTTCAAATATTCAGCATTGAGTTCATTATCACCTAAATATGTTTTAAGAGTTTCGTCAGTAATTTTATTATCAAAAGACATTTTTCTTAAAACATCATGATTTTTATTATCATATAAAGCTTTAAGTAATGCGTTGTAAGCAGAAGTCATTTCTCCTTTTTTAAGAGCAACATTGTAAGTTCTAGGGGTAATTCTAACATAATTAGCTCCTCTGTCCAGTTCTCTTCTAACGTTGGCTCCTTGAGCATTAGCTTCTTGTGGAGATTCTCCATACTAAGCTCTTAATCTTGCAGCTCTTTCCGTCTTTTCATTATAATCTTTTATATTTCTAGCAAATTGTTTCCAACCTACTTGTTCATCCCCTTCGTAAGATTTTCCAGCTTGATATAATTTTCCGTTTTCTCCCTAATAAATAAAACCTCGTTCATATAATGATTTAAGGTCATTTTCATTTTGAGTATCCCAAGGAGTTAATTTATCCCAAAAATTTCTAGTTTTTATACTACGAGGATTTACAATAACTTGCCCATCAATATAAGATTGATCGTCAGAGAGAGCTGTACCTCCTATTTGAAAATACTTTATTTTATTCATTTTACTAATTCTAAGTCTTTAGTATTGAATACATCTTCTTGAATGAATCCATCTTTAGTAAACCATCTGCAACGTATTCCTCTTAGGATCCCTTCTTTATCATCGTCATGTTTCATCATACTGTTTACTTTTTTAACAACAAGCATGATAGGTTTATTTGGAATGTCCTATCGAATAGTTACAACATCACCTGGGGAAAAGAAAACTTTTTCTTCCATAATAATTTTATTTAAGGTTAAATCTTTCGTTTAAATCATCATTAATTACACAGATAGCTCTAGTTTCATTAACTAGTCTAAATCCAAAGTTATAGAAAGGAACTACTACTTCAGACATTTTAGCCCACATGATAGTGTCTCCACTACGAAGCCATTTACATTCAGGACCAGCTTCAATGACTACACCCACTTTAATCACTTGTTCTGCTTCTTCATATTCACCAGATTCATTACTCTTATATTCAGGAACCATTCCACCTAAATCTATGATAAGGCCAGAACTTGGATCGACTTTTACTTTTTGAAATGGATTCTCCTTAAATGGTCGTACAATAACATAATTAGCAATAGGCATTATTTGTACACCATTTAAATTTTTTGCATATTCATCAGCAGCTTCTTGTAATTTAGTTTCATGGTTAGCAAATTTATCCTCTATTTTCTGAACACTATCATTCCATTTCTCACGTTTCATATTATCAATGTGTTCATCTAAAGTTTTATCATTTACATTAAAAAATATAGCATCGGAATCTACTTTGCTAACTTGTCTTGCAAGTTTTTCTTGCTCACTTAATTCATTTCTCATAATTCATTATTTTTAAATTATACATTACCATCTCCCAGCTACACATTTTGCATTAGGTAAAGTTGTCTTAGCTAGGAGTCGACAACCACACCCTTGTACATAACCTTCTAAAGGTTTTAAAGATACCCTGTTAGTGTCAGGATCTAACCAAAGTTTCCTATTGCAGACGCCTCCCCACTCTGCTGAGTATATAGGACATTTCTTGCATATCTATAATCTTTTTTCTGAGATATCCTCATTTAAGCCAACTAATTCATTAAGATGGCCTTGTACTATTTGTCCGACTGGTAGTTTCATTCTATTAAAATTTAAATAACCCTTAATAAAGAATTGAAATGATATTACCTTAAAATGGCAGAAAATACTCTTTTATAAAAAGATAAGGGTTAGTATTCTATAGGAGTTCTTTTTGCTCTTTGCATTTGTTTTATAAGGTCTTTCTTATAAAATGCTAGCATACGTTCTACCTCAGTCTTTAAATAATCGCAATGATATAGAGTATTGTTTCCTTCATGGTCATAATGATTTAAAATGAGATCTTTAATTACAAAATTTGGGTTAATTTTCTGTAACATCCAAGCATAAGTAGACAATTGTAACTGATAATGATTAAAATTACAATCATCTAAATTATTTAATGGATATAACATCTTAACAGATGATTTTGTTGTAGTGTTAAAACCTCCTTTTAAATCTAATTTCTTATTTGTCTTGTGGTCAATAATAACAATTTCATTACCATTTTTTACTAAGCAGTCTATCTGTCCAGCAATATTAAGAATACCATCATCAGATGTTCTTGATATTAAATACTCTGGATAAACTCCATAAGGTAAATCAAGTTCAGTATAATTACGTCTACATTCAAATTTACCACCTAAGCCAAACTTCTTTAACTCAACATTTTTGCCACCAGCATAAAATTCATTTTCTAACTGAGCATGTATTCTAGTTCCTCGTTCACAGGATTTTCTATTTTCCTCATCCCAAGCATCTAAAATATCTTGTTGAGTTTTGTTAAACTCATTTTCAGTAATATCATATACACCTAAAATTGATTTATCGAATCGTTTGGTATTAAGAAGTGATTTCTTTTCTACTTTCCAACTATCTGGAGGTATTAATTTTTCAAGTGCTTTATAAGCACTCCAAAAATCTCGATCAAATGGTTGACCAAACTTTTCAATTAAAGTAGTTACTGAAATGAATTTTTTACTTTCATCATTTACATTCCAATAACGATGCTTCTCTTCATTAAAAGCGATAGCTCCGTTTTGTTTATCAATTTGCATACTCATTATCATTAATTTTTAATATTTCTAATTTTATTCGTCTTTGTCTTTTCCTATTTTATATTTATAGGAATAATCTACACCTACTAAAGCCCCTACGAATGTTAGTGTTTCTCCATATGCTACAAGCACAGAAGAATGAATCTCACCAGTTGGAGGAACCCAAAATGAGGCTATCAGTAAACCGATGCCAAAAAGCACTAGTATAACTGCTAGCCACAATTGCGTTGTGAGTTTACTGAATCTTTTCACAGTTTAATGTTTATAATTGTTTTTAAATAAACAAATAAATACAATTCGCAAGAAGTCGAATCTCATAAACTTGTTCTAACCTTTATTTATTTTGAATTTATTAAATTTAGCGATATTATTAGTTAAAACAAAATTAAAGGATATGAATAATGAAAATTCAATTAAACTCAATTAATTTTTATGATGATATTTCTCCACAAGAAGAAATAATTGATTCTATAAATAATTCTACTAAACTTATTCCAATTGGTAAGTCTGGAATACATATAAAAAAGAAAAATAGGGGATCTTTTACTTCATACTGTGGAGGTAAGGTAACTGATGCTTGTATTCAAAAAGGAAAGAATAGTTCTAATCCTGTAACAAGAAAAAGAGCAACTTTTGCAGATAATGCTAGAAAATGGAAACATCAATAGGGAGGAATGTTAATACCAGAACAAGAATTACAAGACATCAGTAAGTTATTTATAGATGTTCCAGATCCTACTCCTTACCAAAAGAAATAGGAACAAAACAATTTGTTTATAACAGATGAAATAGTTTACCCTACAATCCAAACTAAATAGTCTACAGAAGATTCTGATTTAGTAGATCCAGATGAAGATTTAAGTGGAGGAGAATTTGTAAATGATACACCTGTAATTACTACAACTACTACACCATCTGTCGCAAAACCTACTACTTAGTCCAATAAATCTAGTGTTAGACGTCTTGATTTTAATAATGCTCAAATGGATGATAATTTAAGAAAATTATTACAACCTCATATTGGTATTCAAAGTAAAGGTTGGGGGCATTATGATTGTTCTGATTTTGTTAGACACGTTTATACAAATTTAACTGGAGATAGTAGAAGTATTTATACACAAGTTATTCCAATTAATAATAAAGCAGATTTAAGACCTGGAGATTTAGTTTTTCTAAAAGGAACTAATTCTAATTTATCATCAAAAAATCTTGTAAGTCATGTTGCTATTGTAACTAATACAGATAGACTTGGAGAGGGTATTATTTAGGTTGCTCAAGGTTCACCTAACAAAGTAACTGGAATAAGAGAATGGAACTTAAATAATAAATATTTTGATACACATTGGTTTGGAGGAGGTAGATTACCATCTAATAAATTAGGTATGAAATTTCAAGATGGTGGTTATTTTATTGGAAGTGTCCCAGAGTTTATTAAACCTAATAAATAGAATTTTCAATTACCTTATATAGTTGATTATATACCACCTGTTAGTCTTTAGTAGACAACACAAACTCCACAAACTCCACAAAAAATTCTTCCTGATTGGTTCACTACTCCATACAATCCTCCAAAGAAATAGGAACAAAAATAGGAGCAAAAATAGGAAATAAATTATTCAACTATTCCTGGGTATAGATAGTTTAAACAATATTGGGATGAATATGTTAAAATTGATCCAGATGCAAAAAGATTTGAAAAAGTATTAACCAATATCGCTAAACACGAAAGTAATTTTAATCCTACAATATAGAACACTGCTGGAGCTCCAGCTTACGGATATTTTCAATTTTGGTAGGATGGAAAAATAAATAACATAACACATTATTCTGGATTAAGTATAGAAGAATTTAGAAGAAATCCAGCCGTTCAAATTGCTTCTGCTGTAAAAATGGCTAGAAGTATTGAACATTCTTTTAATAGTCAAGATTTAAAAATGGCACAAGCTCTAGGTTATAATATGGAAGCACTTATTAGAGGAGCATGGCTTGGTGGTGTAGGTGGAGTTAGAAAAGTATTAAGAGGGTTAGGAAATCCAAGTGATAGTAAATGGTATGGTGGAAAAGGTGGAGTAAGTGTAAAACAAGTTATGGATAAAGAAATTTAATAATACTATGAAATATTTTAATGAAAATAAACAAATTATTAAAGCTTAGCAAGGTTTAGAAGTATTTTTAAGACCTGAACCAGTAATAGATAATACAGGAGGCCTTGGTGCTGGTGTTGTTCATAACCAGAGGGTAGTGAAAAAACAACAAGTAAAAGAAGAAAAGTCTAAATAGCAAATAGAAGAAGCTAAGAGACCACGAGCTTACTTAAATGCTGATAAAGATCCTAGAAGTTATGACCAAAGGGAAAAAGATGCTAGACGTCAACAACTTCAACAAAATATAAATGAACAAAGAAATAATTTATATTCTATAGGACGTCCTAATACTGAAGCTACTAGAGCTGCAGTTGAGGTGACACCATATGTAGCTGAAGCAACTAAACAATATTTTAGTAGACCTACCAAAGAAATTGTATCTGGAGAGTTAAATACTCTTAATCATATGTTAAATCCTTTTATGATGACTGATGATATGTTTCAAGCTGCTAGAGAGCAATCTAGACAAGGACATCCATTACGTGCTATGGGTTTAGGATTTACAGGATTTGGTTTAGGTGCTTTAGCTGCAACACCCGTTAAAACTCCAATTACTGCAGGAGTTAATGCTACTAAACGTGCTGCTCAAGGTGTTAAATAGGCTACTAAAGCAGCAACAGAAAATATAGGAGCCAGAATGAATGCTGCTGTAGAAGGATTTAATTCTTATATTCCTACTCCAGCATATCAACCTATATTTACAGATGGTACTATTAGCTTTATGCCTTGGAATAATAATCAAATGAATTACCTAGGAGGATTAGGATAGAGAATTAACAATGCTTGGAAAGGTTTTAGAACTAAACCAACAACAGCTACGGAAAGTACTGCAGCAGAAACTGCAGCAGAATCTGCAGCAAAGAGTACAGCAACAGATATTGAGAATGAAACTTTAGCTGATATTCGTTATGGAGGTAATAATAGAAATAAAAGAGTTAAAGTTTTTGCTCCAGGTAAAACAAAAACAATTAGTACTATTGATGGAAAAACTATTGATCCTAGTACATTAACTATAGAAACAAAACCTACAGTAGATGGACATATTGTTGAAGAGATTGTTCCTGGATAGGAAGTATCTTCTCAAAAATGGTTTATGTATGAAGGTCGTTATAGACCAGAAACTGATATAAAGAAAAATACAGTAACTACTCCAAAAACTAGAGTAAAATTTGGTGAAGAAGTTCCAGAAGGTTCTGAATTTCTAAATATAAAAACTGGTAAACTTGAACCCTTAGAGGGTAAGATATTTAGAACTCCTCAAGGTTGGGGAAGAAAGTCTTATATTTACTATGATGGAACTCCAGTTTAGCGGTATAAAAATTTAGGATTTTATAAACAAGTGGGACTACCGATTGCTGCATCTATTATTCTATTTGGAAGAAAAAATGTTTAGAACAAGAGTAAGGATGCGGGAAAGAGTATTATATTTGGTGATGGTATTCTTGGATCTATTATTAAATAGAATAATTCACAACAAACAACTCCTACAACCCAAACGCCAGAACAAACAAATAATACTTTTGATGCTTTTAACGCTGCAGATTCTACTAACCTTGAAGAGATGAGAAAAGAGATGGAGTAGCTTGGATATTAATTAAATAATAAAGCCCATACTCTTTGATTGGAATATGGGCTTTTAAAAAATATATAATATATGGTAAAATTAATCCAGCGATATAAACAAGGTAATAAATCCCCAGATCACGATCCTGACAATCCTTATCATTATCATAATGCTAAAGGCGAGAAGGTTGTTATAACTCCTGAAGATTGGGAAGCTAATGTTGGTAAACCTTATTTTAAAGAAATAGAAGATGCTGTCAAAGCAGAGCAAGCAGCATATCCTGGACCTGAGTATGAAGTTAATCCTGCTTTTGTTAGGGATTTAAACAATAGTGTTGCTACTGCTAGAGGTCAAAATGGTATGCTTAATTATGTTGGTTATAAAAATCAACTGCCTCAAGGTTATACTATTAATGAGAATGGTATAATATTTGATGACAAAGGTCAAGCTTATGTACAAGAATCTTATCCTCAAAGTGCCAGATTCACTTACAACACTGACTCTCCTTTACAGTTTACATTTAATAAAGGTAAGCCTATTGAAAGAAATGTAAACTTTTACCCTATTAATATGGATAAGAGAATTAAAGCACCTCTTCATGTTGATAGAGTTATGAATGTTAATAATGAATATAATCAAGCCGTAAATGATTATATAAAAAATAATACAACTCCTAAAAAGAAAATACATTATATAAATTCTGCATTTGTATCTTATTTACATCCAGAAATAGCAGCAACTGATGATAAAAATGATTATGATAAAGCTGTGAAGAATGCTAGAAAATTAGGATATAGAGTATTAGAAAATTATAAACCTGGTCAATTCAATAGTTTTCTTATAGGTTTTGATGATAATGAATTTAATGAGTGGCAAAAAGAAATGTATGATAGATTTGGTGAAGAAGGTGAAGTATATCTTGATAATACAACTTTAAAAAGAACCATAAATGGTGACACATGGTCTAATGGCCCTAATGGCCCTAATGGACCCATGGGTTATCAGGTAAGATATGAAGGTGGAGCTCCATCTCGTAAAGAAGCTGAAAAGAAAGCTGTAATTAAAGTAGGTCAATTACAAAGAGGTAATAGTAGTTTTCAAGGTGGTGGTAAATTAAAATTAATACCTAGAGCTTAGAGAGGAATTCAATTTCCAGTGATTTAGCAACCTGCAGTAGCAGTAGCTGATAATACTAGATATGTAAGACCTTATAATTCAATAGAAATAGCAGAGTCAAAAAAAGCTTATGAACAAAAACAACTTCAAAAATAGATTGAAGCTGCTCAAAAAAGATAGCCATAGCTAAAAGCTGACACTAGAAGTGATGAACAAAGACAAAGAGATCATAATAGAGCTATACAATAGGAAGTTAATGAATAGGCTGCTAATTTTGGTCGAGCTTTAGGGGCAAATCATGATATGACAGTAGATGAGGTTAATCAAAATACTTTAAATACTGCTAATTTAATGGGCTACATGGCAGCTCCATATTTAATGACTACTTTAGAATCTGGATATTATTTAGGAACTGGTAGACCTAAAGAGGCAGCAATCACTGCTGGAATTGGATATGGATTACCAGCATTAAATAAACCATTAGCTAATGCATCTAACACAACTAAAGCAATAGTAGTATCTAATAGATTAAAAAAAGGTATTAAGAATACTACACTTCCCACTCAAGAACCTTTAATTGATGTTAGCCCAATATATAATTTTATAGATAATGGTACACCTTTTAATGGAAGCCTACCTTAGATTGGGTATGTTGGGGGTAATTTAGAAATATTTCCAAATAAGCCTTTAATTTTACGACCAGAAAAAAGTTATCATACTATAAATAGAGCATACTAGGAATCATTACTACCAGAATTTGTAGAGAATAAAGGTATGCAAAATATGTTGAAATAGGTTTATGCATCAATAAGTGAAAATACTCCATCTTCTCTATCAATTTAGCCTTTAAAAGAAGCATTTCAGGTTGAACCTAAGATTCCTAATGATAAATTTATTGTAGGAGGAGTTGATAAAGTTAAGTGGATTGATGATAAACCTATATTTATTTCTAAGACTCCTGAAGAAATTTATCATCCTCAATTTGTTAGAGATGCTTATAATAAACCAAATGAACAAGTCGTAGATGAAGCATATGATATATTTAGGCAAAGAATTTAGGATAAATTTGGAATTAAGTTAAAAGAAAATTATGATGCTAAAGATATAGAAGATGCTTTTTATTCACTAGAAACTCCTGCTACTGATGATTTTTCTAAAGTAATGCATAATGAAAGATGGTATAATCCAGATTTTAATGATGATCAAAAATTATTTGCAGAATATTTTAATCAATATTTTGGACTTAAAAATAAAAATTTTGTTAGTTATATTGATTAGAAAAATGCAGTAAAAGAAGGTTTACAATTTGGAATTGATTATTTGAAAAGTCCTGGATTTGCTGAACGAAGTGCCAATATGCATAATAAATATAATTTTTCATACTCTCCTTCTGATTTTGCATTAGAAAGTAGAAGAGTTACTTGGATGCCAGAATATATGAATGCTCATTCAGGTTTATTATTTGGACTATCTAGTAGAAGAAGAGTACCATTTAGATTAGGAAGTACAGCTACACATGAAATGTTTCATTGGAATCCAAAATTTAATACTAGAATAAATTCATCAGAAGGTATAACTTTAACTAAACCATCTGATTCTCCTTATTATAGTAATAATTATAATAATATTCCTGAAGATGTAAAAGCTATCTTAAGACCAAATAAAGAAAAGTTAATAGCTAGAGAATAGAAGGGATTAGGAGATTTACAACATGATGCTGAAATTAGCGAATCATATTCTGATTTACAAGCATTAAGATATAATCTTATGAAAGAAGGAATATTTGATTCTAGAATTCCTGGATAGAAATTTGATCAACGTATGTTAGATGCGTTTAGAAAAACTAAAAGGGGTAAAACTGATAGATTTATTGATTTACATAATGATGATCAAATTATTAAAGCTGTTAATGAAATAGCACAAAATGGTAATGAAAAATTAATTAATAGAGTATGACAAAATTAATTCCACGATATTAGCACGGAAATCCATTTTTAATAGATAGATCCTCAATTCCTGGAATGAGTCCATAGACATCTAGTACTATTAATTATGATTGGAATAAACAAGCTGAAGACAGAGAAGCAATTAAATAGGCTGAAGAAGAAAGAGCGTTACAATAGTATTTAGATAGAAGAGGATATATTTCTGAAGATAAAGATAAGAGAAGTTATTCTGAACGAGATCGTGATGCTAAAATAGCAGCAACTCAAAACGCTAAGACTGATTTTTATTAGATGGGTACACCTAATGCTCAAAGTACTGATGTAACACCTGGACAAGTGTTAATACCCGCATTTGTTGCTGGAACTACATTTATAAATCCGGCAGCTTCTTTAATATATGGTGGTATGTATAAACCTATGGAAAGAGCAGGAGTTTATCAGCCAGTTAGTTTAGGACTATAGAAATTAGGAGTTAATGAAAATACTGCTAATTTAATTTCTCCATTTATTACTGACCCAGCAGTTAGTTTATTACCTTCTGGAATTAATCGGTTTGCTAATGCTTATAATAAAGCATGGAATTAGACCTATGGTAATTTAAATAATTTAGGTATAAGTCCTTTAAAGAGAGTAACGAAAAATGTAAATAAACTTGTAAAAAATCCTTATCTCAGAAATTTTAATATTAAAGAAAATGAAATAGAGGAAATAGCAGCTAATATAGCAGAAAGAAGAGCTCCAAGTACTTACACTAAACATGTAAATCAAAAAGCTATAGATAACGGATATAGAACATATAGGGAGGCAGTAAATGACGCTAATCTCGATAATATTCAAAGTATAGCTGATGCTAGGGTTAATTTTAGTAAGTTAAAGAAAAGAACTGCACAAGAATTAAATGATTTTAATAAATTATTAGCTATATCTCCTGAATATGGAATATTTTTATCACGTAATCCAACACTTGATGGTCTCTCACAAGAAGCAATGGATGCATTCATAAAACACCAAAGTCTTAGTGTTAGAGGTATAGGTGTTCAGATACCTAAAACTACGACAGGTGCTTCTTATGTCAAAGCACATAATGCATCTGCAAGAAACGATAAAAAAGCAGAAAAATTCTTAACAACACCAGCAGAATATCCTTCAGATAGATTAGGTAATAGAGGACTTTATACTTCTAACAGTAGATTTATTGCTGATAAATTTATGAGACCAGAAGAACGTGGTTACAACTCTGCATCTTATCAAGGAATAGTGCGTTATGACTTCAACATAGATAGAAGTAAGCCTCTGGCAGAACAACTTAGACAATATAGAAATAAAATAAGAAATTATGATTGGGATGTAGACAATCCAAGTGAGGAGATGATTGAAGCTACTTATGTTAAAAGTGACGCAGGGGCTACAAAGAATATATATGAAAGATCAATAAACCCAAAAGAAGTAGATTAGCCTGTAGTTAATTTAAGGGAGCTTTAGTATTTTGGTGATAATTTACCTAATTTACATAGTCGTTGGGGTTTTAGTGATCCTAGTGCTGTTAGTGATCTTGATTTATTTATACCAAAACAACCTAGTAGTTCATTTGGTGAATTTTTAAATTTTGCTAGAAGATTGAAATCCATAAACGAATATACCATAAGAACTCGTAGTCCTAATTGGAATGCAGAAGAGTCTAATGCTATGAGTATACTAAAAAATCAGCTTAAAAAGCGTAATGAATTAGTTAGGCAGTTAAAAAAGAAACATGACTTTGTAACAAGAAAATTGCCTTCCGCCTTATTTGTTACAAGTGGTCCTACAGCATTGGGATTGTATGTTATCCACGCCAGAAAAGCAACAGAGGAAAAATTTAGATGGATGCATGACCATGCTGAAGAACTGCAGAAGATAATGGACAAAGAATTAGGCAGTAGAAAACCATGGGAAGATATGACATCTAAAGAACATACAAGGCGTTATGAACAAGAGCGTGAAATAAAAGAAAGAGAATATAATAAATATAAAGAAAGTCTTAAGAAACAATAAATTATTAAGATTAGCGAATAAAACAATAAAGGCGAACTCGTTTTCACGGGCTCGCCTTTTTTATTATTCGTCTTTTGTATTATAACAATTTGATGTAGTTGTTGTGTACATTACTGGTCTTTGACCTAAAATGCAGTGACATATTCTGGAATATTATCACAAGTAGTATAAAATTCTGGTTTCCAATCTTTTACTTGCTGAAAAGGAATATTTATTTGAGGAATAGGACATTGCCTTCCTCTATCAAATTCTTTTTGTAAGAGTTCATTTAACTCACTAACTGAGATTTCCATTATTTTATTCTTTTAATTTTATTAATTGGTATTGGTTCATATACTCTTAATTGCCAACAGTCTTTATTAAAGCTGTTACATTGAGCATCTTTTCTATAAGGATCGTATTCAACTTCAAGAACTACATCACCATAACATTCAGCTTCCTCTTTATCTACAGCTAAATATGTTTTTCTGAACTCTTGGAGTACAGTTTTTCTGTCATTACTTAGAATACGATCATATCCGAACAACTCGCCATCTTTCTGTATCTGCTCCCAGTTTTCTTTTGTAGTTCCGTGGTAGAATATCATATTAATATTTTACACTGAGTTTATTCATTCTATCCATAAAATCTAAAAATTCCTGCTCATTGGCAAGTCCATTCTCTTCGCAGAACTCAACTATTTCTTTGAATTGTTGTTCTACAGTTGCCATAAATTTAATTGGTAATAGTTTATTCATAATCATTAAATATTATTAGATGTCCGCCTAGGATTCGAACCCAGAAATGGTGGGTTAGAGCCACCCGTTTTACCATTAGACTACCGGACATTATATAGGAGAGAATTACTCTCCTTCATTATTAAGGTATTTATTAAATAATCTGTTTACTTCTTCAGTATGTTCTTTAATACTCTGCTCTACAATTTCCTTAACAATAGCTTTGAAGATTTTGTAAGCAACTTTAATGTTATCCATATTAGGATTCTTTTCTTCAAGAGTCATCATTACTTTAAAAGCAGTAGGATTAGATGTTTTGAGTTTTGCAGCAGCAGCTTCAAAGATTTCATCATCTAGATCCTCGATTTCTTGTCTAATTTTTTGGAGTTCAGTATTGTCTTTCTTTTTAGAAATTATAATTACTGTATTTCCTTTTTCATCTTTATCAATCTTTACATCATTTACATTTTCATCGGCAAATAAAGCTACCAAATTTTCGAATAATTTTTCCATATATTATTTATTTATTTAATATAATTAATTATAACTAACATTTTCCAATTTTCAAAGTAATTCTAAAATTTTCGGAAAAATGCTAAATTATTTTTAAAATTTTAAAATCAGTAAAGCAGAAAATATAAAATATAATATTTATAGCTACTTTTCTTTAATTAATAAATTATATACAAGAATTTTCGTAATTCCAAATATTTCCAAAAATTTCGAGAAAAAGCATGCTTTTTAAAATAACATCCCCCCTCCTAGATCTCCCCCCCATATTTCCAGAATTTCCGGAATTATTCTGAGAATTTTTCCAAGATTTTGAA
>Ga0326511_10001593_pt1 | contig 18731 bp, 16 predicted proteins | sample 0_2496_0518_D_FD_203701 | JGI IMG/M metagenome (GOLD analysis project Ga0326511, IMG submission 203701) | Bovine rumen microbial communities from UC Davis, California, United States - 0_2496_0518 | ecosystem: Host-associated > Mammals > Digestive system > Stomach > Rumen | place: USA... | reverse complement strand
TTGCATAGCAACTGGATCAGATACCTACCCCCCTCTGATACCCCTATGCCAATAAAATTGGCATTGACCACCAGCTCGGATACCTATATATATACATCCACACAGTTATGAACAAAATAGGTATAAAGAATAAATTATGATTCAATTATAACATATAACTAGATTCCTTTCTATAATTAATTTCTAAAAGACGAGCATACACTGAGTAACGAATGTTATGAAGTATGTATGTGAGTTAGACGAGCATACAAGTCTATAACTGTTGCAATTCACCTCGAGTACTGGGAAAGCCAGACTGAGCAAGCCACTTGATTGGTGGCTTAATGGTTGCTATGTGTTCACCCCCTTTAGTAGCAGCTGTTAAGAGACCTATCAAATTTATGTGCTACCGTTGTTGGTAGCATTGAGTAGATTATACCGCACAGTCAAGTCTACTCAGTGGTGCTAATAACCCCCCGTGTCTAATGGATATGGGGTATTTTTTTATAAACTTTTTTTGGTACTATGTGAGGTACTTAAAAACTGGAGGAGAAATGGAATTTACAATAATTGGGAAGATACAACCGAAACAAAGACCACGCTTTAAGAGATGTGGGGCATTTATTCAGACATATACACCGAAAGAGACACTAGATTATCAAAAGAGAGTAGCTGAGGCTTACTTAGAGGAATATGGTAATTTGAAATTAACTGGAGCATTAAGAGTTGAGATTAATGCTTTTTTTAATGTACCTAAATCATATTCTAAAAAACGTAAGGCTGAGTTATGGGGAAAACCTAATACGCAGCATAATGGAGATATAGATAATGTAGCTAAATCAGTGTTAGACGGACTAAACGGAGTTGCATGGGAAGATGACACGATTGTGTATGACTTACATATAACGAAATGGTATGTATGGAGTGATGATGATCCTGAAAGAGTAATTGTAAAAATTGGAGGAAATTATGATAAAAAAGACTGAAAAGATTGAAAAAGTTGAAAAAAAACCTGAATTAATCAAAATGAACGTAGTAAAGACATTAGTATACGATAGATATGATGAAATCGAAAAAATTGACTATAAGTATCACAAGATAACAGGATGGCTAACTGGTGGAGATGTAGTCTATGTAAACCCTGAAATAGCAGAAGACTTAACAAACAAGAATATAGCAGTAAGAATTGATGAATAATGGATATAAAAATAACTAAAAAGCAAAATGAGTTTATGACTTCTGAGGCTTTTGAAACGTTATTTGGTGGTGCTGCCGGTGGTGGTAAGACATACGCACAAATAATAGACGCAATTGTTTATGCTTGTAAGTATCCTGGTAGTAAACAAATAATTTTTAGACGTACGTTTCCTGATTTGGAGCGTTCAGTAATACGTACAACACAGGGTTTATATCCTAGAGAAATTGCTAGTTATAACTCTGCAAAACACGTATGGACATTTAAAAATGGTAGTTTAATTGACTTTGGATACATAGATAATGAACAAGATGTATACCAGTATCAATCAGCTGAATATGACGTAATAAGGTTTGATGAGTTAACACATTTTACTGAATACATGTATGTATATATGATTTCACGTTGCCGTGGTGCTAACGATTTCCCTAAACGAATAAAAAGCTCAACAAACCCTGGTGGAGTTGGTCACGAGTGGGTAAAGGCAAGATTTATTGATATTGGTAAAGCAAATGAGATACACGAAGTTAGAAACGAAGTAGGAACAATGACAACTCGTATATTTATCCCTAGTTTTGTAACTGATAACAAATACTTAATGGAAGCCGATCCTGATTATATCAAGAGACTAGACGCTTTGCCTGAAAAGGAACGCAAAGCCTTAAAAGATGGTAACTGGGATATATTTGATGGGCAGTATTTTACGGAGTTTGACCGAAAGATACATGTAATTGAGCCTTTTGAAATACCAAAAGAGTGGGATAGATACAGAACTATCGACTATGGTTTAGATATGTTATGTTGCCTATGGATAGCAATAGACCCTAAAGGTAATGAATATGTCTATAAAGAATTATATGAGCCTAATTTAATTGTTTCTAAAGCAGCAGCACGAATATTAGAGGTAAATGGTGATGATAAGATTAAATTTACTTATGCACCACCGGACTTATGGAATAGACGAAATGACACTGGAAAGAGTGCATGTGATATATTCCGAGAGAATGGTCTAATATTGCGTAGAAGTGCAAATAATCGTGTTCAGGGTTGGTATGCAGTAGCAGAACATATAAAAGTATATGAAACAACTGATGAGCAAACTGGAGAGACTTATAAAACATCTAAATTAAAGATATTTAATACATGTATAAACATAATAAGAACTTTGCCGATAATACAACACGATGAAAAGAATGCAAATGATGTTGCAAAAGAGCCACATGAGTTCACACATGCACCTGACGCATTAAGAGGCTTTTGTATAGAAAGAACACGAGCTACAAAAATAATGACTGATGACGAAAGATTATACTTAGAAAGCCAAGGAAAACGTCGAAGAGAGGGTATTTTAGGAATAGCAGGAGCAAAAGCAACAAAAGGCTATATGAGTTATGGAGGGTAAATGGAAATAATTACAATAATTATGCTAGTTATTTTATTGGCATTTGATGGTTTTATACTATATGACCGATTTAAACAAGACAAACCTAAAGAAATTAAACCTAAATTAACTAGAGAAGAGAAAGAAAAGCAAAAACTAATGAGAGAATCATTTGATAATTTAATGAAATATGACGAACAAACAGCTCGTAAAAGAAAGTAGGTGTCTAAATGGTAGAAGAAAAGGAACAAAAAAGCAATATTGAGAAAGATTGGGCACTATACGAGTCAGGAATTAGATACAATAACGCATTATATGGTAGTGATAAGAACTACTATGAAACAATAGACGCAAATATAGCATTTGCAAATGGAGATCAATGGAGAAATGTAGTTGCAGATGGCTTGCCTAAGCCTGTATTTAACATAATAAAACGTGTTAAACAGTTTAAAATTGCTAGTTTAAAGACTGATAACATAGCAATTTCAATAAGTCCAATGGAATATAGACCACAAAGTATGGACATAACAATGCAACAAAAGGTAAAAGATACTGATTTAGCCAATGCAGAGATAAAAAATATCCTAGAAAACATAAATTTCGACTATTTATCAAGAACATTACTTGGAGATGGGTTTGATACTGGAGATTTTTGCTTACATTGGTACTTTGATTTTGATGAACAACCATTTAAACAGTCTAACCCTGATGTTAGAGGTTTAATAAAAGCTGAAATAATAGACGCAACTAACGTAATGTTTGGTAACCCTAATACAAGAAAGGTTGAAAAACAACCATATATCTTAATAATAGGTAGAGATTTAGTTAAAAACTTACGTGAAGAATATAAACAATACAATAATGATGATGGTTGGCATTATATTGAAGCTGATAATGATACACAGTATCAAATGGGAGATAATGGTAAGGTTGAAGTAGACGCAGATGGTTATAGTAAAGCAATATACGTAATAAAATACTTCAAAAAGAACGGAAAAGTATATGCACATAAATTCGTACGTAATAGATACATTTATGAAGATAAAAACACTGGATACGATTATTATCCAATAGCATTTAATAACTGGGAAGAAGTAAAAGGTTCATATCATGGTAGAGCTGAAACAACAGGAATAATACCTAACCAAATAGCAATAAACAAAATGTTTGCTATGGTTATATATCATTTAATGCTAACAGCTTTTCCAACTGCTGTATATGACGCAGATAGAATTGAAAACTGGACTAATGAAATTGGAGCACAAATACCAGTAACAAACTTAAATGGAGATAATATTAAATCAATAGCAGGATATTTAGAGCCTGCAACAATGTCTTCACAAATAATGACAGCAATAGAAACTGCTATGCAATATACAAAAGAGACACTTGGAGTTGGTGACGTTTCACTTGGAAACGTAACAATGAACAATGCAACAGCAATTATAGCAATTCAAAAGAGTGCAGCTGTGCCTCTAGAAAATGTAAAAGCAGCATATTATGAATTTGTAGAAGATTGTGGAAGAATAATGATCGATATGATGGCTACAAACTATGGAATAAGACCAGTAGTAATGGAGTCAAGTCTAGGTAGAACAACTGAAATGTTTGACTTCTCAAAACTAAAAGGTATGTGGTTACATATTAAGACTGACGTTGGTAGTGCTTCATACTTCAGTGAAATAGCAAGTCTACAAACATTAGATAACTTATTAAATAACGGTTTAATTGAATTTGTAGAATACTTAAAGAGAGTACCTGATGAACTAATACCACAAAAACAAGAATTAATAAGTGCTATTGAGTCTAAAGATATGTATAAGACAGCAATATACAACTTAATGGGTCAATTCATTGATACACTACCACCTGAAAAAAGAGCAAACCTAATGCAACTTAACCCTGAGCAAATGGAACAAACAGTTCTAGAAATGATGGGAGCATTAGACAATGGTCAACAGGGTATGGCACAAGTACAAGACATGGAAGCCTTAACAATGAACGATAATGGTTTTCAACAAATAATACAACCTGAAGTAGAGGTAGGAAGAAATGATGTTGAAGCATTAAATAAAGTTGGACAAATAGGAGGACTACAATCGTGAAAAAGAAAGACAAAGTTGAAGTAGTAGTTGATGATAAAGACTGGGAAGTCGAATCAGCTATGGAAACTTTAAAAAGATATGCAAAGCTAGTCGAAGATAAGAAACTAAAAGAAAAAGCTATCAAAGAACTAGAAAAAGAAGCAGATAAATATAAGAAAATAGCTAAAGATATCAGGGAGGACTAATATGGGTCTAATAGATGATATAGCAAAAGCAGCAAACAAAGTTGCAACAAAGGAAAAAAAGAAAAAATCAGAGCCTATTCGTGATGGAGAAACCAAATCAGATAGAGTTCATGGATATCAATGGGAAAGACACAACCTACAAGAAGCTAAAAAGGCTACTGAACAGGGTATGGAGTGGAATAAACAACACTCTAAAACAGGTTGGACTAACCCTGACACAGGAGATAAGTTCTCTGCTTCACATTACGCAAAGAACTACGAACTTGATAAAGAAGCATTAAATAGAATAAAAGACGAAATAAAAAAGAAAGAAAAGGCTAATGTTTTAAAGAAAGCAGCTATGAACAATACAAAAGACACAATATCTCTAAGAAAAAGAGATAAAGTAGATAGATATCTAGCAGATTAGATGTAGAAGCATAGGGAAGTAGAAATACTTCCTTTTCTTGTGCACCTAATGCACACTGCCAACCATAGCAGGAGAGGAGAATTTATTTAATGGAAAACGAAGTAGAAAACAACACACCAGTTGTAGAAACGGAAGTATCCGATGACGATTTCTTTGATGAAGTTGATAGCGAAGTTATTAATGAAACAGAGAGTCAAGACGTAACTGAAACTAAAGAGGAGTCAGATAGTAGTACACCAAACGAAACTGATAAATCAAAAGAGGAAGATACGGAAGTGGACTATAAGCCACTATTAGAGGCACTAAGTAAGAAAGTAAAGTATAACGGAGAAGCAGTAAACATTGAAAGTATTGATGATCTAGTAACTAACTTTCAAAAAGGTCTTAACTACGATAAGAAGCAAGAACAATATGAGAACTTGCAAAATTCAAAAGTTGAGCAATATGTCTCAAAAAAAGCAAAAGAATTAGGTATGAGTGTCGATGAATACATCGAGCAAGTTGAGAATTATGAAAGAGAGCAAGAAAAAGCTAAAGAGCAAGCTCGTCTTGAAGAAATGATTAACAATGGAGTACCTGAAGACGTTGCTAAAGAAGTAATTGCTACAAGTCAATTACGTAAGCAATTACAAGAAAAGGAAAATCAATTAAAGGAACAAGAGGAAAGAGCAAAAGCAGAGAACGATAAGAACAAACAATATGTCGACTTTGTTGAGCAATTCCCAAATGTTAAACCTGAAGATATTCCAAAAGAAGTATTTGAAAAAGCACAGTCTAGCAATCTAGTCAGTGCATACAAAGATTGGCTCATAAAAGATTTAGAGACCAAGCTACAAATAAAGGAGCAAAACGAGAGGAACTCTAAAAGTGCTATTGGGAGTGTCACCGAAACAGGGCAACCTCAAAAGCAAGAACCTGTCGATATGTTTCTCGAGGGTTTTGACTCCGATTAAAAATTTTTTATTTAATAGGAGGAAATAATTATGGCAGTAAATTTAGCCGAAAAATACGCTTCAAAAGTTGATGAGCGTTTCAAATTAAAATCATTAACTGAACCATTTATAAATAGAGATTACACTTGGGATGGTGTAAAAACTATTCATGTATATTCAATCCCAACAGTTGCATTAAACAACTATGATAGAACAGCTTCTAGCAATAGATACGGAACTCCAGCAGAATTACAAGATACTGAAGCAGATTACGTACTATCACAAGATAAGTCATTTACTTTCATAATCGACAAAGGAAACAATGTTGACCAAATGAACGTAAAAGGTGCAGGAAAAGCACTACAAAGAGAAATTGATGAAGTTATCGTTCCTACAAAGGATCAATATCGTTTAGCACAAATTTCAGCAGGTGCAGTTGCAGCAGGAGGTACTGCAACAGCAGCAATTAGTGCAGCAAATGCATACGCTAAATTCTTAGATGGACAAAAGTATCTTGATAATAACAAAGTACCAATGTCTGGAAGAGTTGCAGCAATTAGTGCTACATTCTACACATATATTAAACAAGATAGTACATTTATTAAATCTGGAGATATGTCTCAAAAGATGTTAGTAAATGGACAAGTTGGAGAAATTGACGGAGTTAAATTAATCAAAGTACCTGATAGTTATCTACCAGCAAACTGTGCATTTATCATCACTCACCCAAGTGTAACAGTAGCAGCTGACAAACTTGCAGAATACAAAGTACACGACAACCCACCTGGAATTAATGGAAACTTAGTTGAGGGTCGTGTTTACTATGACGCATTTGTTCTAGACGCTAAGAAAAATGGAGCATACGCACACTTCACAGCTTAATAAAATCAAAGGAGTTTTTCCTTTGATATAAAATGGTGACTAAATGTCACCGTTTGATATGAGAGGAGAGATTAAATGAAAGCAATAGAAGTATTCAAAGAAACAATGGCTATGCTTGATGAAATGACTGATACAGGTGAATTAGACCCAGTATCAATAGCCGATTATAAAGCTAGAGCTCCTTATATATTAACCTCAATACAAAATGAAATAATAGGTGTTGAAAATAGATATCGTAAGTTTTCTTCATACATAAGACCAGTACCAATAACTGATTTAGAAAATCAAGATGTTCAAGTAGACGATATCCAAGCAAACACATTATTAGTATATGGTTTAGCAGCAAAGCTAATGAGTGATGAAAACAAATCATTAGCAAACTTTATGCAACAAGAATATGAACGTTTAAGTGGAATATTCTTAAAACCTAAACCAGTTACACCTGAAAAAAGAGAAGATGTATATGACGCTTCTCTACATTATTAGGAGGTGGCTATGAGTACAATACCAACAAACACTGAAATAGCACCATTTGTAATAAAAAAATTTCTAGGGTTAAATCTAACAAGCACTGGTGACACACAAATCTTAGATGGTGAGTCAGGAAACATGAACAACTTTGTAATAACTGATGATTATAAACTTAGAAAATGTGATGGTTACAAACAGGTTTATGATTTTAGTTCACAAATAACAGGTACGTACACTTACAATACTGGAAGTGAAACATACCTATTAATAGTTGCAGATGGCAAATTATATAGAATAGCAAAGTCATTATTAGATGATGACTCACAGTGGGATGGACTAACTCCAACGTTAATAGGTAGTGTCGGTGATTACGATACTACCTTTTTTTATTTTGATGGAAAAGTCTACTTATTAAATGGTCACAAATACTATTCATACGATGGAACAACTCTAAAAGAGGTTGAGGGATATGTTCCTTTAGTATTTGTTAATACACCACCAACAGGTGGAGGAACTGATTATGACGCAATAAATATGCTAACACCTAAGAAACGTATGACATTTAATGCTGATGGAACAGCAACAGTATATCAACTAGCTGAAAAGAATATATCTAGCGTAGATAAAGTAATAGTAAATGCAACCGAGATGAGCACAGGATACACAGTAAACCTAACAAATGGAACAGTGACATTTAGCACAGCACCAACAAGTGGTATGGATAATGTTGAAATACATTGGTCAAAAGACAATGGAGACAGACACTTCATAGAAAACATGAGAGCAGGAATTGTCTATGGTGGGAACGTAGATACAAAAGTATTCCTATATGGTAACGAAGATGAGCCTAATAGAATACGTTTCAGTGGAACAGCAGGAGGAGCACCAAGTGTTGAATACTTCCCAGCAGTAAACCAAGCAGATATCGGTCCATCTAACTTTGCAGTAACCGATTGCACTAGACAATACGATAGGCTTCTAGTTACTACAAATAAACCTGAAGCATACACAATAGGAATTGATTTAATCAACGTAAATGGATATTCAACACCAAGTGTAGTAACACTACCATTAAATGAAGTGCATGGTAACGTTGCATTTGCACAGGGGCAAGTAATAAACAACGATCCGGTAACAGTAGAAAATGGTCAACTAATAAGATGGAAGTCTACATCAATTCGTGATGAAAGAAACATGGAAGTTATCTCTGACAAAATAAAAGACGAACTAATAGAACTAGACATGAGTAAAGTTAAAACATGTGACTTTCAAGACAAAAACCAATTATGGGTAGCAATAGGGAACAAGATATACATTTATAACTATTTCAATAAAACATATTCAAGACTAATACTTCCAATAGATACTGACTTATTCCAAGTAGTTGGAAGATACATGTATATGACAAGCATTGATGGAAAGTTATATAAGTATGACCCAAATTATCAAACATTTGATGAAGAGATAATAAATGCGCACTGGGAAATGAACTTCTCTAACTTTGGTCTTCCTTATCAACGTAAGACAATGAGAAAGTTATGGGTATTAATGCAACCACAAGCAACAGCAAGTGCAGACATAGGTTATGTAACAAACATAAACGAATCAGCAGTAAAGAAAACAATAAATTACAAACTAACATTTTTAGATGATGTAGACTTTGGTAATTTCACATTTAAAGTATCATCAAACCCACAACCTTTTAGGTTAAAGATAAAAGCAAAGAAGTTCACAAACTTAAAGATAACAATAGACAATGACAACGAAGACGATTGCACAATACTAGAACTTGCATTGAAACTAGAGGGAAACGGAGAAAGTAAATAGGAGGTAAATATGGCTTTAACAAAATTGACAGCAAACTTAAATAACATACAAGCATTAAGTGACAGACCTAATGCTAGTGATGGTTTAACAGCTGATGAATTAAAAGAGAGATTTGATAGAGCAGGAAATGAAATCAAATCTTATATAAACAACACACTAACTGAAGAAATAGATGGCTTAACGTCAGACAATTATTCAAAAACTGAAATAGATAATATGTTTAGTGGGTTAAGTTCTACATATTACAACAAGACACAAATAGACAGTACAGTTGCAACATTACAACCTAAGATAACTTATGGAACTGGAGCACCAACAGGTGGAAGCAACGGAGACATATATATCAAATACAATTAGGAGGTAATATATGGCACGATATACAGGTACTACACAATATAGAAACTACACATTAAGGTTAGATGTTTCTGAAGCTAGTTATAGTACAACTGATAATTCAAGTTCAGTAAGTTGGACATTATATATTGTTAACAATGGATATAGATTTAATGCTAAATTTCATTATTCAGTAACAATAGATGGCTCTAAAAGAAAGACTTATGGCGGAAACGTAAATACAACTGATGTAAGTGCAACAGGTGGAGTTCATAAATTAGCAAGTGGAACATACACAGTACCACACAATGCCGATGGAACAAAGAAAGCAGTATGTTCAGCTGAATGTTCAGGTGGAGGGTCATACGGACCAGGTACTGGATCTTGTAGTGGAACATTAACCTTAACAACAATACCAAGAACAGCAACACTTAATTCATTTAGTGGTAATGACATTGATGGAAACTTTAGTGCAGGAATAACAAAGACTGTATCAGAGTGGACATGTTATTTGAGACTATCAATTGGAGATACGCAAATACAAAGAATAGATTACAACACAAGTGGAACAACATTTAGACTAACTGATGAAGCAAAAAATATAATATATAGCACAATAGGGAACGCTGACACAGTAAATATAAAAGCAGTGTTAGAAACATGGAACGGAAGCACAAAAGTTGGTGAAAGTTCTGCAATAACAAATACGTGTTCAGTAAATAGGAATGTTTGGATAAACATTAATGGAACATGGAAAAGAGGTATCCCATACGTAAAAATAAACGGAACATGGAAAGTTGGAGTACCTTATATAAAAATAAATGGAGAATGGAAGAAGGCGATTTAATTGGACTATAAGAAAGAATTAAACAATCTAAGAACAGCACAAAAAAATGCAGCTGTTGCAGACTTGCAAACAACAAGAGATGCTTCACTATCTAATTTGCAAGCCGAAGAAGCAAAAATAAAGCCTGAATATGCAGCACAACGTAGCACAGCAAATGCAAACAATAGAGTAGCAGCAAGAAACTTTCAAGAATATCTAGCAAACACAGGACGTGCAAACAGTGGTATTGGAGCACAATATGAAATGAGTAGACAAAACTCATTACAAAATGGACTAAATGCAATTAATGCAGCTGAAGCACAAAGTGTAGCAGATATAGCAAGAAGAAGAAGTGATGTTCAAAACGCATATAATACAGGACTAGCAAGTGCAAATGCACAAGTTGAAGCAAATTATATTCAAAATTTACTAAATCAAGCACAACAACAATGGGAAAGAGAATTTGCACAAAAACAATTTAACGAATCAGTAAGGCAATACAACTTGAATAGACAAGACGCTTTAAAAAAAGGTTTTAGCGTGGGTGGAGGTAGTAGCAGGTCAGGAAGAACATCTAGCAAAAAAACTTCAAAGACTGCTCAGGTAACTAATGCTGCTGTAAATGCAGTAAATAATTTCTTAGGAAATTCAAAAACACAAAAAACAACACAAAATACAAAACAAAACACAGCAAATGACTATGCAGTAAAACAAGTTAGATCACCATCAGGTTTCTCTAGCAAAGAAGCACAAAATTACTATTCAAAAAATCTAATGGGGTTAAAAACTAAATCACAACTAGACAATGCAATAGCAGCAGGTCTACGTAGTGGAGCAATAGATAAAAATGACGCAAATAATATATATAAAATGTATGGAATAAACTAGGAGGTGCAATATGGCAAAGAAAATGACCGATGACGAGATTGAATCATTTATAAAGTCAAAGCAAGTGTCAGCACAAGACTATGTAGCACCAACAGTCATTACAGGTGGAAGAAATCAAAGCCGACCAACACAACAAAGAACAGTTAAACAATCAACACAACAAACAGCAAAGCCAACAATAAGTATAGGAATGAACGGAGCTTTACAAAATGCTGCTAACAAAAGTGGCATTTCTTTTTTAAGCAACGCATACCAAAACATAGCAAACAATAAAGTAAACAACTTAGTAAATACAGCCAGTGGAGCAGGTAACATTTTAAACAATGTTAAAAATAGTTTAGTAAACAATGCTAAAAACATCGTTAAAAGTGGTGACAGTAATGTTGGCATGGGTTTATTAAACACTGGACTAGACGCATTAAGCCACTATGGTCAGGGTTGGTTTAGAACACTAGAGGGTCAAGCAGATACAGGGTTGTATATGTTAGCTGACCAGCATAAAGCCAATAGTGCATTAGCAAATAAGCTACTAGGAGAGGGAAACTTCATCAGTGGTATAAATGACTTCTTAGGTCAGGGATATATGGATACAGCAAAGCACAATTCAACTGGAGATATCTTTGGAACTGACGGTCAAAATAGCTTGCTTGAAAACGTAGCATGGCTAGGAAGTGACTTCCAAAAGAACTTAGCAAAAACTACTTACGATGTAACTGGTAATAAAGACTTAGCAAATGTATTCAATGCAAAGTCAAAAGCATTATATGATTTAAGCCAACTAGGAGAAAATGGAGAAAACTGGCGTAGTAGAGTAAAAGACTCATCATACTTAGGAACAACAGGAGCAAACGTAGCAGAGGGGTTAGGAAACATAACTGCTATGGCTATGGAAGCAGCAGTAGGAAGTCAATTATTAGGTATGGCTGGTATGACAACAGTAAACCCAGCAACTGGAGCAACTGAATTATCAACAGCAGGAAAAACACTAATGACTTTCACAAACAGTTTTACAAGTTCTTATGGTAATACGAGATCTACTGCATACGAACAGGGAGCTGACGATAGAACAGCACGTAGAGCAGCAACAATAAATGGTTTAGCTGAGGGTCTAAGTGAATTGATGTTCGACGCTATGCCTGGAATTAAATCACCTGGTTTCTTAGACAAAGTAGGAGTCAAAGATATACTTACTGATAGATTATCAAAGACATTTGGTAAGGGAGTTGGTAAGGTATTCTTAAAACTAGCAGGAGGAACTGAAGAGGGGTTTGAGGAAATGATGTCCAATGCACTTGTAGCACTTGGAACTGATTTAATGCACTACATAGATAATAACTATACTTATGGTATGGAAAATCTAAGCGGAAATGCTGTTGACGATTTCTTTGGGCAACTATTGTCACAAGAAAGCATAGACTCATTTGTAACATCAGCATTAACTTCAACACTACTTAGTGCCGGAGGTGATGTATTAACAACACACCAACAAAATCAAATCATCGGAGAATATGCTAAACAAAACAACATAACAGTAAATGAGGCAAAGCAACAATTATTCAGTGAGACAAACCTACAACAAGCACTAGAACAGGTAAAAGACGCACATAATACAGTAGAACAAGAGGGACAAGCAAGACAAAATATCCTAAACAATGTTAAAGCAAATAACTACCAACAAGTAGTTCAACCAACACAAGAAACACAACAACCTGTAATTGAAACAGAAACACCTCAAATTCAAACAAAACAAGAAACTAATATAAATACTCAAGAAACACCACAAAGTGTGGATACGAGCCTAAAACCAACTAAAACAAGAACACAAAGCATAATCGATTCGGTTAATGCTTTTAATTTAAAAAAACAAGAACAAGTACAACAACAAAATCAACAACAGGAAGTAAAGACAACTGAAACACAGGGTCTTAACGATAACGAATACAACGAAATAAAGAAAAGATACAAATCTTTAATGGAAGAAATAGGCTTTGAGGAAGACTATAATAAAAACGCAACACCATCAGAGATACTAGGGCAACTAAAGACAATTAAAGAAACAGCATTTGAGGGAGATGGTTTCCTAGAGTCAGCTCGTATGGAGGGTGATGAAGTATTAAAACAAACAAGAGCACAATATGACAAGATAAATAGACTAATAAATAGATTTGAAAACAAAGTAAAAATTGAACAACAAGAGGTCAAGACACCAACAAAGCCAAAAGGAAAGGCTATGACTTTACAAGAACTACAAAATAGGCTAGGAGTAAAGGAAACAAAGCAGCAAAAAATAGAAAATAATGCTAAAGCATTAAACCTAGAAGAAAATAAAAAGGTTGAAAAAAATGCAAAAATGGTGTATAATGAAGCTGCAAACGAGAAAGGTGTAGGTGAAAATGAATTTAGAAGATTACAAAAAGAAAGTAGAAACTTATCTAAAGAGCAACACGAAACTCTCTACGGAGGAGATAAGTCAGGAATTAAAAGAGTACGAGAAAACATTAGTAGAGTGCTACAACCAAAAATGGAAAGTATCATCAGTAGCAACAATGATAATGGAAAATCTATAAAAAATGGTTATGTAGAAACAAGCAACAAAGATTTCCATGATATCTTTGAACTTAACCAACCATATTTAAGAAACCCTGATACAGTTACGGTATATGAAGCAAAAGATTACAAGAACAACAAGAATTATTTATCAGAAGATGGGTTAAGTGGTTTTTCAATTACTCCTGATGGAGATCTAATATCAGTATTTAATAACAGTGGTAAGCCAGGTATGTTATTAAGAATAAGTGATTTAGTTAAAGAAAATGCAAAAACGTTAGATTGCTTTCAAAACAATCAACAAAAACTTGCAGATATGTATGAAGACGCATTTGGGTTTAAGACAGCTTCAATAATGGACTTTAATTATGATATTCTTGCAGAAGAACATGGCAAAGAATATGCTGACGCTTTTGTAGAAAAATATGGAGAAGCACCAGTTCATTTCATGGTTAAGACAAACCAAGAAATTGAAACAAAGCATTTTAATAAAGACCAATATGATGAGGCTTTAGAATATAGAAATAGTTTAATAGACAAACAGGGAACTATCGCTAGTTCCTTTTCTAATGCACAAAAAGAGCAAACTAAGAACATAGCTGAAAAGAAACAAGATGAAGAAATTATTTTGAAAAACAACAAGATTGTAAAAGATAGCAAAAACATTGATACTGAAGATACTGGTATCAAAATAGGAGATAAGCCAGTTAAAAAAGCAAAAGACAAAAATACTCATAAAAATAGTATAGGAAAAGACGTGCCAAATGATGGAGTTGCAAAGCAAATAAATCAAAATCTAGAAGACATTAAAAATGGTAAAATTGGTACTTCTAAATTCTATGAGAACATTACACAACGTAGCGAGTTTTTAACAAAAGAAAATAGGCAAAAACTTTCAAAGGAAGCTGATCTAGCGTTCTATAATAAAGTTACTAATAAAGAATCGCTTGATAAAGCATACGATTTATTAAATAAAAATGCAGAGGGTGCAGTAGCCGACTTCTTTTCAAACAATGAAAGGTTTGACTCAACAACAACTGCTATGGGGTGGATACTTCTAAAGCAAGCACAAGACGCAGGCGATTATACAATGATGTATCAAGTTGCTAAAAAGATGAGAGAAAACGGAACAGCAGCAGGTCAAGCAATTCAAGCATATAACATAATGGCTAGATTAACTCCTGAGGGTATGTACGAGTTTGCTAATAGAGAATTAATTGAAGCACAGGAAAGATTTGAAAAAGGTAAATCAAAGAAATGGATAGAGCAAAACAAAGATAGATGGCAGTTAACGACTGAAGAAACTAAAGACTTAATAAATACAATGAAAAAAGTCGAAAAAATGCCTGACGGTAGAAGCAAAGCAATAGAACTTGGAAAGATACAAAAAATGTTACAAGACAAACTTCCTGCTGAAAGAGGTCAAGCAATTAAATCATGGATGAGAATATCAATGCTTTTAAACCCTAAAACACAAGTAAGAAACGTGTTTGGTAACGTACTAATTAGACCAGTAAATGATGTAGCAGACTTTGTTGGAAGTCTAGCAGATTTTGCTATTTCTAAAAAAACTGGTGTAAGAACAAAAGGAAACTTAAATCTCAAAGCACAAATTGAGGGTGCTAAAACAAAAGCAAAAACAACTATTGAAGATTATAGATTAGGAATAAACACAAGCGACTTAGACGGAAATAGGTTTGAAATAAAACAGGGTAAAGCATTTAATGAAAATCATACAGGAGCTTTAGCAAAACCTAGAAATATTCTTTCAAAGGTTGGAAACACATTAAATGATTTTACTTCGTTCTTGCTAGAGTTAGGAGACGAGCCATTTAAAGGTGCAACTTACGAACAAGCATTACAAAATCAAATGGCATTAAACAACGTTAGTGAAGCAACACAAGATATGCTTGACATAGCAGAGCAAGAGTCACTTGAAAGAACATGGCAAGATGACAACAAGTACACTAAATTTGTTTTAGATGTTCGTAAGGCATTAAATGAAGCAAATATAAAGGGTTATGGTTTAGGAGATGTGTTGATACCATTTGCTAAAACACCTGCAAACTTAACTAAAGCCATAGTAGACTATTCCCCTGCTGGATATGTTGGTGCAATAACAAAGGGAATAAATTTAAAGAACGCATTAGATACAGGGCAATTTACTCCTATTATGCAACATCAATTTGTTAATCAGTTAGGTAAGGCAACAGCAGGAACTATGCTATATATTTTAGGTAGTGCATTAGCTAAAGCAAAAATAACAACTGGTAGTGCTGATGATGATAAAGATGTAGCAGACTTTATGAGAAACACATTAGGAATACAACCATATTCAATAGTTATAAATGGTAAGTCATACACTTATGACTGGGCACAACCAGTAGCTGCACCATTTGCAATTACAGCAGATATAGAAAAGAATATGCAAGCTGCAAAAGACGGAGAGCTAACATTAGACAAACTAATAAAAAATACATTTGGAACAGCCTCTAACGTATTGCTAGAGCAATCATTTTTAGAGGGTATTAAAGATGTATTTGGTGGTTATGGAGATCCAGTTGATAACTTAATTGAAGAAATAAACGGACTACCTGCAAGAGCAATACCTACTTTCTTTCAACAAATAGCAACATTAGTAGATGGTAAGCAAAGAATGAGCTATGGCGATTCTGAAACGCCAAGTATAATGAGTCAGGCACAGTCAAAAGTTCCTGGTCTTGCTAGTGACTTGCCAGTTAAAAGAAACACACTTGGAAAAGAAGTTGAAAGATATGGTGGTAAAAACAACATATTTAATGTTTTCTTCAACCCAGCAAATTATAGCGAGGGTAAAGTAACGCCTGGTGCAGAAGAAATATATAGAGTATATCAAGCAACAAATGACAAAACAATATTGCCTAGAACTGTATCTAGTCAATTGAGAAATGAAGACGGAACAGCATTAACAAATCAACAAAAGAGTGACTTCTTAAAAATTAGTGGAGAAATAATTGATGAAAATGTTCAAAAACTATTAAATGATAAAAATTATAAAAATTTAAGTGATGGGCAAAAAGCCAAAGTAATCAAATACATAGTTGATTATGCTTATAACAAAGCAAGAGAAGAAATAACAGGGCACGAAATGTCCGGTACTAAGACGCTTAATAAAGCATTAAATAATGGATATGCTCTTTATGAATATTATGCTGAAAAAGTAAATAAAGAAAAATAGGAGGTTTAAATGGTAATTATTAACAAAGACACATTAGACATGGAAACAATAAGAGGCAACACTGCCTCTTTTGCTTTTAAATGTACGAATAAGACGAATAATCTTAGTATGTTTAAAGACGGAGATACAGTGTACTTCACAATACGAAAGATAATTGGTGGTAATGCAATACTTCAAAAGACATGTACTACATTTCCTGATGGAATATGTACCATAGAAGTAACACCACAAGAAACACAATCATTAGACGAGGGAAACTACATATATGACTTACTACTAGAACGAGCTAGTGGGGAAGTAGATACATTAAACCCAAATAGAAAATACTCAAATTATTCGGTAAAGAAAGGAGTAAAGAATGAATAACGACAATTTTATGCCAATGTTTGAACTAGAGATTGAGGCAGGAGCTAAAGGTCAAAAGGGAGACAAAGGTGACAAAGGAGACCAGGGTATCCAGGGAGACCAGGGTATCCAGGGAGAGCAAGGTATTCAGGGTATCCAGGGAGTTAAAGGAGATACAGGAGAAAATGGAGTAGGAATAGCTTCAGTAGAACAAACAACAGTATCTCACGAAAGCAAAGGAGTAAACGTATGGACACTAACTGATACAAATGGAGCAACTTATGACTTTCAAGTAGAAAATGGAGAAGCTGGAGTAACTGAAGTTGTAGGAACTGAAGAGCTACCTATTTTATTAAGTGATCTAGATACAGGAGCATACTTACTAGAGGGATACTACAAAAAGAGATCATCAGATGAAGCAATCGAGTGTGAACTACAATTAATTTATGTAACTATGGTGGATAATTATAAATGTGTATTTTTCCCTAATTCTGAAATAGTAAAATACTATCCTAGTGGTAGTTCATGGACATATTATAATACTGACACAATACCTACTACTGCATACGTAGATGGCATGGATAACCATATAATGGCAACCACTCAAGCAGAAATTTCTAGATTAAGTGGAGACATAGCACAAGTATATACAGACATGGGAAACAACTTTGATAGATATACTTCACAAACAATGAAACCTTATGTAGATAACAAATTTGCATTGGCTGAGGAAAAGGCTAACAAAGTAACTTCAATATCATCATCAAGCACTGACACACAATATCCTAGTGCAAAGGCAGTATATACAAATCTAAATCTAAAAGAAAACGTATCAAATAAAGTAACAACAATAAGTTCAAGTTCAACTGACACACAATATCCAAGTGCTAAATGTGTATATGATAGCCAAGCAACACAAGACACAGCAATATCTACATTAGAAACTGACTTATCAGAAACACAAGAAGAACTAGAAGAAACTAAATTAGAATTAAATAGATACAAAACAATATACAACGTTCTACCAAAAGTAACAGGAGAAGATGGAACCTTAACCTTAAACAACACAGGAAATGCAACAATGAAACTAGACCTAAAAGGAAACACAAGTCAAAGTGGAACACCAACACCAACTTCACCTATACCAGTATCAGTAGTAAGTGGTGATAATGAAGTAGTAGTATGTGGGAAGAACTTATTTAATGGTTT
>Ga0326511_10001589_pt1 | contig 18751 bp, 19 predicted proteins | sample 0_2496_0518_D_FD_203701 | JGI IMG/M metagenome (GOLD analysis project Ga0326511, IMG submission 203701) | Bovine rumen microbial communities from UC Davis, California, United States - 0_2496_0518 | ecosystem: Host-associated > Mammals > Digestive system > Stomach > Rumen | place: USA... | reverse complement strand
CTTTTTTTATTCACACTTCAAAGCCTTGTTTTCAAGTCCGCAAAAACTTACAAGTTCTTCTATTTTACCGATAAGTTTTTCCGTCAGTTTCTTATCGTCATTTCCTTTAAAGCCTAACGCACTGCTAAGCTCAGAATATCTTGAACAGGACTCCTCACTCTCAGCTGCACTCAATCTGATTATATCAGCAAGATATTGTGCTGTACCGTCAACATTTATGATACTGCTTGTATTTGCATAAGCTATTGCTGCCATATTCAGAGCTTCTATAAGTTTTTCAAAGCTTTTCGATTCCTTTGCTCCCTTTTCAACAGCTTCGGGCATATACTGCATAATACCCTGCACTGCCTTTATAACAAATCCGTCAGTATATTCTGTTGCTGTCTGCGAATCAAGGGCATTTATCGCACGAACAAGAGCACTCAGTCCTGCTTTTACGATTTCTTCCTTTGTTCCGTCAAGCATAAAGTCAGCGTCAATTACTGCCATATCGGGCATTATCTCATAATCTGCTATATATAGTTCCTCACCGTCTGCATAAAATACAGCATACGGCGAAACCTCAGAAGCATTACTATTTATATCTGCTATTGAAACAAGAAGTGCTTTTTCTCCAAGTTTCGGGAAATTCTTTTCTCTGTATGCAATATCACTGAAATCAGAACTTAATACACAAAGATCTGTTTCGGGATATTCGTATTTTACACGAACAAGCTTTGCTGTATCTGCTGCATAACCGCTGCCAAACGAAATGATTACATCAGGCTCAAATAATTTTACTGCCTTTGCCGCCTCTTCTATCAAAGAAATATCAGGAGCAGTATTTATATTGAAAAAACAAAAATGCTGTACTGATAATTCATCAAGTTTCTTTTCTATAACTGCCGTAACACCGTTTCTGTATAAAGACATATCAGATATGATAAAAGCTTTTTTAGCATTATACACGGCTTTAAGCTCGTCAAGAGCGAGTGACATACAGCCCTTTTTGAAATATATTTTTTCAGGTAATCTCAGACTGTTCATTTCCGTTAATCTCCTTATAAAAAAGCTGGGCTCTGCCCCTCAGGACAAAGCCCGCCATAATATTATCAGCGTCCGTAATATGCGTCAAGATACATCTGCTTTATCTCTGCAAAAAGAGGATACCTCGGGTTTGCACCTGTGCACTGGTCATCAAATGCCTTTTCTACCATATCATCAAGTGTTTCAAGGAAGTATTCTTCGCTTACTCCATATTCAGCGATACTCTTTTTAACACCGCACACTGTCTTGAGGTTTTCAATCTTTTCAATGAACAGATCAAGTGTTTCCTTATCATCTTTGCCGTAAACACCGCAGAAATGTGCACATTCCGCATATCTTTCAAGTGTGTGAGGATATGCATACTGTGAGAATGTACCCATCTTAGGCGGTACAGGCTCAGCATTGAAACGAAGTACATAGGAAATAAGGAGAGCATTTGCGATTCCGTGAGGAATATGGTGGAAAGCACCGAGTTTATGTGCCATAGAATGGCATACTCCGAGGAATGCATTTGCAAATGCCATACCTGCCATTGTGGAAGCATTAGCCATTTTCTCACGTGCTATAGGATCATTTGCACCGTTTTCATATGCTGAGGGCAGATACTCAAATACAGTCTTCATTGCCTGAAGTGCAAGACCGTCTGTATAAGGTGTAGCCATTATTGAAGCATAAGCCTCAAGTGCGTGTACGAGTGCATCTATACCAGAAGCACTTGTAAGTCCCTTAGGCTGATTCATCATATTATCTGCATCAATGATAGCCATATTCGGAAGAAGCTCATAATCAGCAAGAGGATATTTGATACCTGTCTTTTCGTCTGTAATAACTGCAAAAGGTGTAACTTCTGAACCTGTTCCTGATGATGTCGGGATAGCTATGAAATATGCCTTTTCTCCCATCTTCGGGAATGTGTATATTCTCTTGCGGATGTCCATGAAACGCATTGCCATATCCATGAAATCTGCATCCGGATGTTCGTACAGTACCCACATGATCTTACCTGCATCCATTGCAGAACCACCGCCAAGTGCGATTATTACATCAGGCTCGAAAAGACGCATCTGTTCTGCACCCTCAAGTGCTGATGCAAGTGTCGGGTCGGGCTGTACATTATAGAATGCAGTATGCTGGATTCCAAGTTCGTTAAGCTTATCTTCAATCGGCTTTACATAACCATTTTTGTAAAGGAAAGAGTCTGTTACGATAAATGCCTTTTTCTTGCCCATTACTGAGCCAAGCTCGTCAAGTGCTACAGGCATACAGCCTTTTTTGAAATATACCTTTTCAGGTGCTCTGAACCAAAGCATATTCTCTCTGCGTTCTGCTACCTGCTTGATATTCAAAAGATGTTTTACTCCTACATTTTCAGATACTGAATTTCCTCCCCATGAACCGCAGCCGAGTGTGAGTGAGGGAACGAGGGCAAAGTTATAAAGATCACCGATACCGCCTTGTGAAGACGGTGTATTGATAAGAATACGGCAGGTCTTCATAGCGTTATAATGTTTCTGAATTTTCTCTGTCTGTGCAGGATGGATATAAAGTGATGAAGTATGACCATATCCTCCGTCTGCTACAAGCTGTGCTGCCTTTTCGAGAGCTTCGTCAAATGTTTCTGCCTTATACATTGCAAGTACAGGAGAAAGTTTTTCATGTGCGAATTCTTCGCTTATATCAACAGATTCAACTTCACCGATAAGAATTTTTGTATTTTCCGGAACTTCAACCCCTGCAAGTGCAGCAATTGTGTGTGCCTTCTGACCAACTATCTTTGCATTAAGAGCACCGTTGATAATGATAGTCTTTCTTACTTTATCCAATTCTTCGCCCTGAAGGAAATAACATCCTCTGTATGCAAATTCTTTCTTTACTTCGTCATATATATCAGAAAGAACTGTAACACTCTGCTCGGATGCACAGATCATACCGTTATCAAAAGTTTTTGAATGAATGATAGAGTTTACAGCAACCTTAATATCTGCTGTGCTGTCGATGATTACAGGAGTATTACCTGCACCCACACCGAGAGCCGGCTTGCCTGACGAATATGCTGCCTTTACCATTCCCGGACCGCCTGTTGCAAGAATAGTATCGGAATTTCTCATAAGTTCATTTGTAAGCTCAAGTGACGGAACATCTATCCAGCCGATTATTCCCTCCGGTGCACCTGCTGCTACTGCTGCATCAAGAACTACCTTTGCTGCTGCGATAGTTGATTTCTTTGCACGGGGATGTGGGCTGATGATGATACCGTTTCTTGTCTTAAGGCATACAAGAGCTTTGAATATTGCTGTTGATGTGGGGTTTGTTGTGGGGATTACAGCACCGATAATTCCTATAGGCTCTGCTATCTTTCTGAGACCGAATGCACTGTCATATTCAATCTCTCCGCAAGTTTTTGTGTCCTTATATTTATTGTAGATATATTCTGCTGCGTAATGATTTTTGATAACCTTGTCCTCCGCAACACCCATACCTGTTTCCTCTACTGCCATTTTTGCAAGCGGGATACGGGCATTATCTGCGGCAATGGCTGCTGCTTTGAAAATTTTATCGACCTGCTCCTGTGAATAAGTCGCAAATTTTTTCTGTGCCTCTCTTACCTCGGCAAGCTTCGCATTGAAGCTGTCAAGATCCTGTACAAGAACTGCTTCAGCCTTATTTTCGACTTTATTTGTGTTATCCATTGTCGTTTCCTCCGTTTTATTGTTTTCTCGAAATACAACACTACTTCGATTACTATACCATTATAATCGATTGTTAAAAAGTTGTCAATATAATTTTACTTTTGAATATGTGCACAATGACCGACACTTGAACGATTTTTAACAAAAAACTCTTTTTGGTATTAGTAATAAAATTAGTTTTGCATATCAGCAAGGGAATATTTTTAAGCGTTATCACCATAGTTTATTACCGACTGCCGATAATAAGCACATATAAAGCCCTCACACTTAAAAACATTTTATTTAAACTGCTGATTTTATTATAATACAGTATCAGAGCCTATGTCAACATTACTGTGAGAAAAAATAAGCATTTATGCGAATTTTATCCCTGTTATTATTCCACCGATACTTCCTTGTAATCCTTTGGTATTTCAATAATATCAGTTACTTCTATTTTATCCGAAATTCTGTTGAATTCAAATGTTGTTGTGCCGTTTGCCGTATTTATTACCTGTGCAACGGGTATTCCGTTTGAATCAAAATAATATGTCATATAAACTTCTTTCAGTGACGGATCTACTGTACCTTCATCCGATGGTGTTACCTTGAATTTTTCAAATGTAACATCCGCACCGTTATATGTGGTTTTCCCTGTGTTCTCGAATACACAGTTATTTACAGAGCCTAAAAGTATCTTTGTGGTATATTCCGAACCGTAATCATCCGCAGTACCTTCATAAAGCTTTTTGGAATATGTCCTGTTGGTATGGTCTATTGTATACAGATAATTGTCTTTGAGTATCTCACAGCGTGAGCCTAAATCCGAAATCATATTCAGCCCTGCCACCATATTTACTCTGTCCTCAGCTATTATAAATGAATATCTTATAGTTTTAAGACCTGATGATGAACTGTCTGACGAAGATTGACTGCTTTCTACAGAAGACGCATCGTATTCAACTTTCATATTTACATCAATATAAAAATTATCACTCATCCACAATTCACCGAAACTTTTCATTACAAGTAATTCGGTTGCATTTACCGAATCTTCCTTGCTTTCCTGCGAACTTTGCGAAACAGATACATTGGAAGATTGTTCAGAATTACTTGTATCAGCTGTTTTATCCGAGCAGGCTGTAAATGATGCTGTAATTATTGCTGTTATCAAAAATACAAATATACGCTTTTTCATTATGTTATCCCTTCTTTCCTATAAAATATTACCACATTTTCACCCTTTACGTCAATACAAACACGACAAAGACCAGCACAGACGCAATTATTATGAACAAAAACAGACAGAGCATAAACACTGTCTGTAATTATTTATTATTTTGTATCACGGTTTATAAAACCAAGGCAACGTCTTCCATATAATTATCTTATTACGCAGACTTGCAGGAGTATCCATTGAAAACTCAATATAAGAATCATATTTTTTTGATTTGAGCAGTTTCTTTATTGACGAATATTTGAAACCTTCATCCAAGAGCTTATCCACACATCCCATAGCAACAGCCGGCAGTTCATTGTATTCCAATGTATTAAGAAGAACTTTATCGTCTTTATGCAGTTCTTTTGCTGCCGAAAAAACTTTTACCATAGCATCAAGTCTTTCAAAACAATTATTGCTTGCAGATATTGCATCATTTTTTTCAAGACCATTAAGATGATCTCTTTCAAGCTTTGTTTTTGAATATGCGACTTTAGGAGAATGAAGAAGAACATTATAAATGAATGCTTCCGCATAACCTAAAGTACATTCTTCGTAAAAACGGATACCGTTTCTCACTAAAAATTCTCTGTCAAACATTACTGCAGTAAAATCCATTACTATTGATGATTTTACAAGACTAACCAAAACATCTGTACCGCTGACATTATCGGAAACAAGTATACGATTCCCGTCCTTTGTTTCGGGTGCGGCAAAAATAAAATCTGCTTTTCTTTCTTCTGCAGCTGAAAAATAATCTGTGAAATAATCTTTATATAATCTCGAAGGATACACAAAAGTTATATATTTGCCGCTTGCTTTATATATCCCTGTGTTCAGAGCAGAACTTACTGTACTGCCTCCGCTTTGTATCACACAGCCTCTGATTCCGCTGTCTTTGATTACATTAAGTGCCTCAAGAACCCCTCCGTCAGAGGAATTCATGTCAATCACAATAAATTCAATATCTAAATTTTCGGTTTCTGCCGCAAGTTTTTTTATTATCGCAGCTATTTTAGATTTATTATTTTTTGAAGGAATAATTATCGAAAGATCTACATTTGCCATAATAATACAGCTCCAAATTGTTGATGATTTTATTATATCATATAAAGTTGAATTTATTGAGCAACAAAAACCGAGAAATTTAATATGATTTCCAGTAACAATTTAGTTACTTTTCACAATAATCAGCCGAGTCTTTCTTTTATTAATTCTGCTGTTTCTTTGGCAAGTGATTCTATTTTTGCCTTATCAAGTCCTTCAAGCATTACTCTTACAAGAGGTTCTGTACCGGACATTCTTACAAGTATTCTTCCGTCATCACCGAGCTGCTCCCTTACCTGCTCAACTTTTTCCTTTATAACATGATCTTTGTAATAATTTATCTTTCCTTCCGGAGTTACTCTCACATTTATAAGAATCTGAGGATAATGTGTCATAACTGTAGCAATACTTGAAAGCTTTGCTTTTCTGCGGTTTATAAGACTAAGAAGCTGAGCTGCTGTAAGCTGACCGTCTCCTGTGGTGGAATAATCAAGAAAAATAACATGACCTGACTGCTCTCCGCCGAAATTATATCCGTCACGGAGCATTGCCTCAAGAACATATCTGTCACCTACATCTGTAGCTACAAATTTAAGTCCGTTATCAGCACAGAAACGTCCGAATCCCATATTTGACATTACTGTTCCCACTGCTGTCTTTTTATGGAGCTTATTTCTTGATGCAAGATCCATTGCACATATTGCCATTATGAAATCTCCGTCAACAACATTTCCGTCTTCGTCAACTGCAAGACATCTGTCAGCATCTCCGTCAAATGCCACACCAAGATCAAGCTTATTATCAACAACATATTTCTGAAGATTTTCCATATGTGTAGAACCACAGTTATCATTGATATTTTTACCATCGGGTTTATCCGAAAGCATATGACAGTTTGCACCCAGACTTGTGAAAAGTTTTTCTGCTGTAGCTGAGGACGAACCGTTTGAACAGTCTATTGCAATATTCATTCCGTCAAGTCTGTACGGTACAGTGCTTATTATATGATCTATATAGTCTTTGATACCGTTTTCCGCAAATGTGACATTTCCCATTCCATCACCTGTAGGCTGAGGGTATGGCTTAGATTTGTCTATAACTATGGATTCTATCTCTGCTTCAAGTGCATCAGGAAGCTTATATCCGTCGCCTGAGAATATTTTTATTCCGTTATACTCAAAGGGATTATGTGATGCCGAAATCATTATACCTGCATCGGCTTCATATTTTTTGATAAGATATGCAACCGCAGGTGTAGGAACAACACCAAGAATAACTACATTCGCACCGATGGAACAAAGTCCTGCCGAAAGTGCCCCCTCAAGCATATCCGATGAAAGTCTTGTATCCTTGCCTATAATGATCTTAGGATGCTTTTTATCAGAATTATTTGTAAGAATCATTGCAGCGGCTCTGCCTATATCCATAGCAAGCTCTGCCGTAAGCTCTTTGTTTGCAATACCTCTTGCACCGTCTGTACCGAATAATCTGCCCATTTGAAAGTTCTCCTTTACTGCTTATTTTTTAAATAGCATAAATATGCAGTTCCTGATGCATTATCCGCCGAAAATGAAGGCTTTGCAAAACAGGCATCAAACTTACTGCCAAGCTCGTCCTTTATTATCTTATCGGACATTACACCTCCAGCAAAAATTACCGGAAGTTTTCCGTATTCATTAAGTAATAAACTGCACATTGCTGATATTGTCTTTTCAACATATGAAAGACAAAGTGCCGATATGTATTCTTTTGAACGACCTTCATCAAAGGCTTTTCTGCATATATTTTCTATACCCGAAAGACAGCAGTCATTGCCCTTTAAGGTTGCCCTTGCTTTTACTTTTTCAGTATTTTCAAAAGCCAGCTTTTCAAGTTCACATCCGCATGGAAACGATAGTCCGAGCATTACTCCCACACGGTCAATAAGCTGACCTGCATTAAGGTCAAGTGTTTTTGCCGCAAGAGTAGTTTTTATTATATTTTCATCGTCAGGTTCAACTATTACCGCTTCGGTAGTTCCTCCCGATACATGAAATGCAAGAAACCTCTGTCCGAAAAATTCCGTTTTATCCGCCGAATAAAGTGCCGCTGCTATATGACCGCTCTGATGCGAAAATGTATACAATGGAATTTTCAAAGCGGCAGACAATGATCTGGCTGCTCCCAATCCTACAGTAAAACACGGCATATACGACCCCTCGGCATCTCTCGGTTTTGATGAAACACCAACAGCACTTATCTCTCCGCTGAAACTGTCAAAAACTTCCTCAAGTATCTGCGGCAGCTGCTGTACATGATGAAACACAGCATCACTCTGACGCAAACCACATTCGCCGTTTTTCACCGGCAAAAGCTTTTTCTTCATTATCATTTCATTCGTATCGCTGTTATAAACAGATGCGGATGTTGTATAATTGCTTGTATCTATACCTAAAAAATACGGCATGGCTTATTTATCCTCGTCAATACTCTTTACAGCAGCTCCGAGTACACCGTTTACGAATTTTGCATCGCCTTTTGTGGCATATTTCTTTGAAAGCTCTACAGCTTCATTTATTGCCACACTGACCGGTACAGTCTTTTCATACATCATCTCGTATACTGCTATACGAAGAACTGTCAGCGAAACCTTTGAAATTCTGTTCATCTTCCAGCCTTTGAGATTGCTTTCTATCACTGCATCAAGCTCTTCTCTTTTTTCTTCTACACCTTTTGCAAGTTTAAGTGCATATTTACCTGTTTCGATGTCTCTTGCTTCCTTTGCATCCTCAACAATTATATCAATGCTGTGTTCCTGAAATATCTGCTCGAACAAAAGAACAAACGCCTGTTCACGTTCTTCATGTCTTGTAACTTTTTTACCGTTTGAATTATCGTTCATGGCAAGCTTCCTTTCATTTTTACAACGTAAAAAACTTTTCCTATTATTTAAGAATAACTTTATGGAATACTTTTTTGCCTTTCTTTATAATGATATATCCGCTTTCTGCAAAATCATCCTTACTTATTTCGGCTTTTACATCATTAATCTTCTGGTCATTTACTGCTATACCGTTCTGCTGAACAAGTCTTCTTGCTTCTGCTTTTGACGGTGCTAATTTCACAAGATGGATAAGGTCGATAAGTCCTATTTTTCCTTCGGGCATATCCGCTTCTGTTATCTCACTTGACGGCATATTTTCGGAATCTGAGCCTGCACTGAAAATTGCTCTTGCTGCTTCAAGTGCCTTATCTGCTTCTTCCTGTCCGTGAACCAGCTTTGTAAGTTCAAATGCAAGTATTTCCTTTGCTTTGTTAAGTTCACTGCCTTCCCACTTTTCCATAGCTTCAATTTCTTCTATCGGAACAAATGTAAGCATCTTCAGGCATTTGATGACATCCTTATCATCAACATTTCTCCAATACTGGAAGAAATCATATGGTGTTGTTTTGGCAGCATCAAGCCATACAGCACCCTTTTCCGTTTTGCCCATTTTCTTTCCTTCCGAATTAAGAAGAAGATTGATAGTCATAGCGTAGGAATCCTTGCCGAGCTTACGTCTGATAAGCTCTGTACCTCCGAGCATATTGCTCCACTGGTCATCTCCGCCAAACTGGAGATTACAGCCGTAACGCTTGTAAAGTGAGAAAAAGTCATAGCTCTGCATTATCATGTAATTGAACTCAAGAAAACTCAGACCCTTTTCCATACGCTGCTTATAACATTCTGCCGTCAGCATACGGTTTACGCTGAAACACGCTCCTACTTCTCTAAGAAGTTCAACATAGTTGAGATCAAGCAGCCACTCTGCATTATTTACCATAAGTGCCTTGCCTTCGGAAAAATCAATAAAACGGCTCATCTGCTTTTTGAAACATTCACAGTTATGGTCAATGTCTTCCTTTGTCAGCATCTTACGCATATCTGTTTTGCCCGAAGGATCTCCTATCATTCCTGTTCCTCCGCCTATAAGTGCAATAGGCTTATTTCCTGCCATCTGCAGTCTTTTCATAAGGCAAAGTGCCATGAAGTGACCAACGTGGAGACTGTCTGCTGTCGGGTCAAAGCCGATATAAAATACCGCTTTTCCTGAATTGATCAGATCTCTTATTTTTTCCTCGTCTGTTGTCTGTGCTATCAGACCTCTTCTTTGAAGTTCTTCGTAAACTCCCATTTTCGTTCATCCTTTCGATTTTCGGGGAACAAAAAACGCCCCCTGTAATTTAAAAACAGAGGGCGATAATAACCGCTGTACCACCTCAATTTACCGTTACCTCACAATAACAGCCTTTACGGGTACACTTGATACCCTTGCCCCTTAACGCAGACAATACGGACAAGACTACTCGAGAAAAAACTTTCGCCCGTCAGCTCCAAGATGTATTTCAGATGACACCGACGGATATTTACACCTTCCATATCCTCTCTTTGCACGGCTCTTCATCTTACTTCTTCTTTTCACAGCCATTAGGTAAATTATAAATGGTTTTCATTTATTTGTCAACAGTTTATTTTTTGTTTATCTCACCATTATCGGAAATAATGATAATATCTCCCTGTTCTACTCCTTCCGGCATTTCTTCCATTGGTATGGCATAAAATTTTTCGTTTTTATCCTCACATATATAATATACACCGTCACAATTTTTTACTTTGAGCTGTTTCATTAAGATCACCTTTCAGATATTTTTTTTCATTTATCTTATCCCGTACAAATCCTATTGCCGAGAATATTATAAGAACACAAAGATTTACAAGCACAACACTTGCTCCGGCAGGTGTTGAATACTGATACGAGATCACCAGTCCCACAAAAAAACATACCACAGATACAACTGCTGAACTTATCATCACTGTTTTGAATCTTTTGCATATACGCATTGATGTTATTGCAGGAAATATTATAAGACTTGAGATAAGAAGTGTTCCCATAAGCTTCATACCAATAACTATCGTGAGTGCTGTCAGCAGTGCTATAAGCATATTATAAATTCCTGTTTTTGTGCCTGTTGCCTTTGCAAAGCTTTCATCAAACGTAACGGCAAATATTTTGTTATAAAACATTACAAACAATACCATTACTATCGCAAATACTATCCAGCATATAACTATATCGGAATTTGAAAGGGATAATATACTTCCGAAAAGGTAATTGTCTATATCGGTATTCACTCCCGAAAGTGAGGCAACTGTTATGCCTATCGCCAATGCTCCTGTTGAAATAAGTGCTATTGCGGCATCTCCTTTGATTTTACTGTTTTCGCTTATCCTCAGCAGAAAGAATGCGGACACAACTACTATTGGTATAGAAAATTCCAGCGGTGCAAAATTTGCTGCCGAACCTATCGCTAATGCTCCGAATCCTACATGAGAAAGTCCGTCTCCTATCATTGAGTACCTTTTAAGCACAAGGCTGACACCTAAAAGTGCCGCACAAAGAGATATAAGTATGCCTCCTGTCAATGCCCTCACCATAAAGCTATGCTGAAACATGGACATTATATCAAACATTTTCTTCACCTGCCGTTATCATATTATTTTCATTTTCGGAAAAGAAATATCTTCCCATAGGACTTTTAATATAATCAGAAGTCTTGCCGAAAAAGCTTTTATCAAAATTCAGATGAAGTATATGTGTGGCATATCGTACAGCAGAATTTATATCATGTGATACCATTATTATTGTGATATGTTCCTGTTTATTCAGTTCAAGTATAAGTCGGTACATTTCCTCCGTTACTATCGGGTCAAGTCCTGTAACAGGTTCATCAAGCAGTAATAATTTTTTCCCCGAACATAACGCCCTCGCAAGCAAAACTCTTTGCTGCTGTCCGCCGGAAAGGTCACGGTAACTCCTTTTGATAAGATCATCTATACCAAGACGGTGTATATTATCACGGGCAATTTTTTTATCCTCTTTTGAATAAAAAGGTCGAAAGCCCAGACTGCTCAGTCTCCCCGACAGCACTACTTCAAAAACACTTGCAGGAAAGTCCTTTTGTGCAGGTGTCTGCTGAGGAAGATAACCTATTTCCTTTGATTTAAGACCATTGCATTTTATTATTTTACCCTCAGCAGGCTGTTTAAGTCCCAAAAGACCTTTTGTGAGGGTACTTTTTCCTGATCCGTTCTCACCTACAATACAAAGATAATCTCCGCTGTTAAGAGTAAAGCTAAGATTTTTTATTACTCCTGTATTTTCGTATGAAAAGGATACATTTTCACATTTCAAAAGCTCTTCCATATCAGGCTAAAGCCTCCTCAAGATTTACAAGGTTTTTCTTCATAAGTGAAATGTATGTTTCACCGTTTTCAAACATTTCACTCGAAAGATTATGACAGGAATGCATTTCAAGTCTTTTTGCCCCTGTTGCCTCGCATATTGTATCGGCTATTTTTCCGTTGGAAAATTCTATCGTAAATACAACAGGTATTTTCTTTTCCTTTACCTTTTCGATAAGGAAAGACACAGTTGCTGCACTCGGCTCAGTTTCAGCCGAACATCCCGGAAATGCCGCATAATAGCTTAGTCCGAATTCATCCGCTAAATATCTGAACGGAAAACGGTCAGCAAATATAAGTGTTTTATTCTTTGCATTATCCACAGCATTCTGATATTCTTTTTCAAGATCACCAAGCTGTTTTGTATAATCCTTTGCTCTTGAAACATATGTATCTTTGTTTTTGTTATCAAGCTCACAAAGTTTTGTCTGAATAGCCTCAACTATCAATTCCGCATTTTTGAATGATGTCCATACATGCTCATCATATTCTATCTCGTCGCTGTCTTCTTCCTTTTCGGCGGTCATTCCCTCAACAGTTTCCTCTGCAACATTATCCGTTACTTTCATAAGTTCAATTATACATGACGGCTTTTTATCTCCTGATTCAAGTATATCCTTTACCCATTCATCAGATTCTCCGCCAACATAAATGAACATATCCGCATCCTGTATCTTTATTATATCCTGAGGCGTAGGGTCAAAATTATGACTTTCCATTCCCGGTTTTAAAAGCATGGATACATCAACATATTCTCCGCCTATTTGTTTTGCAAAATCATACGGCGGGAATATTGTAGTCACGACCTTTAACTTTCCGTCTGATTTTTCGTCTTTATTGTCTGTGCAGGCAGTAAAACAAAGTACCGCACAAAGCACTGCAAGTATAAGTGCCACAAATCTTTTTTTCATTTTTCTTCCCTTTCCGAACATTCACGGCATATACCGTAAAATACAGTTCTGTACAGATCCACACGGAATCCGTGTTCATCAAAAATATGCCCGCACATCTCGTTTATATGACTGCAGGTAAGATGTATCAGTTTTCCGCACTTTTCACATTTCAGATGAAAATGCCTATGACATTCTTCGCCGGTATTCGCATACTGAAAGCAGGCAGACGTTGTGCCGTCAACAGTATATTTTCTCACAAGTCCCTGTTCAAGAAGCTTATCAAGATGACGGTATATAGTGGTTACACCTACATGATTTCCCTCTTGTTCAAGATAATCCGAAATATCATTCACTGTGACATGATTATCCTTGTTTTCCATCAGAAAACCGAGTATCGCACTTTGCTGTTTTGTTTTATAGCTGCCGTTACGATTCATTTTTTACGACATCTCCTTTGCCAATTTGAAAACCATTTTCATTTTATCACCCTGTTAAGCATATGTCAAGCAAATATTAATTTATTTGTGTAACCAATTTTTATATGTGGCGTATTATGTAATGTAACCACTTCCCAAAGACTTCAAAACAAAAAAAGCCTTACGGAAGGAATTATTAAGGAGGAAATTATTATGTGTAATAACAATGTATTTGGCGGAAACGGCGGCTGCGGTTGGATCATTCTTCTTATCATAATCCTTTGCTGCTGCGGCGGCGGATGCGGTAACAACAACGGCTGCGGATGCAATGATAACGGCTGTGGCTGCGGCTGCTGATGACCCTGTATTAAAATCATCGTAAAATAAATAAAGCCGTCCGTTTTTCATGCGGACGGCTTGTATTTTTATCACGGTTCAAGCTTTTTACCGTTTTCAATATCTGTGAGAAGATCAACTCTCCTTGAGTGGCGACCTCCTTCAAATTCGGTTGAAAGGAAAATATCCACCATCTTTAAAGCTAATTCTTCCGAAACAACTTTCTGTCCCATACAGATAACATTTGCATTATTATGACGGCGTGTCATTTCTGCAAGCATTTCATTTGTACATACAGCTGCTCTTACCCCGTTTACCTTATTTGCAGCCATTGAAACTCCAAGTCCTGTTGTGCAGCATATAACACCGAAATCACATTCGTGATCTGCCACTGCATTTGCTGCCATTGATGCATATACGGGATAATCTACCGATTCCTTTGAAAAACATCCGAAATCTTTATATTCTATCCCCTTTTCTTCAAGATGTTTTTTTACTGCCTCTTTAAGCTCGAAAGCTCCATGGTCTGCTCCAAGTGCAATTTTCATTTTTTGTCCTCTCCTTTTTCTGTTTTATTAAGTCTTGCATTAAGTTCCCTTTGTGCCTGCGGCAGTCTGAGATATATCGGCATAAGACTGTCTGCGGAACAAAGTTTATTTTCCTCTGCCATTTTTTCTGCTGCTTTTGCTGTACCGTAAGCATTCTGAAAACGTATATTTTCAGGCGTAAGCACTACACTGCCTATAACATCACCAAAGGTATTATAACATATCTCTGCACCGTCTCCGACTAAATATACAGGACTGTCAAACTGTTTAAGTTCCTCTGCAAGCTCGCTTATGCTTAATGCCCTGTCATCTGTAAGTCTTTCGGGAATTCCGTCATTTATGCGGAATAATGCATTATACACCTGACTGCACCTTGCATCCATTACTGCACATATTATTCCGCTTTCATACGGCATACAACACGCCATTGATTCAAGGGTGGAAACTCCTGCACACAGTTTTCCCAGCGGCAAAGCCATACCTTTTACAGATGCAACTCCTATTCTCACACCTGTGAATGACCCCGGCCCCGCATTCACTGCAAACACATCAATATCTTTTATATCTGTACCTGTTGTTGAAAGCAATGATGAAACTATCGGCATAAGCGTCTGACTATGGGTAGTTTTTATATTAAGATAAAAATTCCCGATAAGTTTTCCTTTGTCCGTAAGGGCGGCAGAAACAGGTGAAGCTGTTGTATCAATTGCAAGTATTTTCACTGTCTATCCTCCCTTTCTATTATTATTTCCCTGTCATTTTCTCCCGTTACATTTATTTGTATCTTTATATGATCTTCCGGAAGAAATTCTTCGATATTCTCGCTCCATTCTATCACAAGAATACCGTTATCAAGATAATCAAAAAATCCTGTTGAATATAAGTCATCCCAGCTTTTTACCCTGTACATATCAAAATGATAAACAGTATATTTTCCGCTGTATTCATTCACAAGGGCAAATGTCGGACTGGAAACTATATCTTCAATATCAAGACCTTTTGCAAGTCCTCTTGTAAAAGCTGTTTTTCCTGCTCCGAGTCCTCCGAACATAGCTATTACCTCAGTGCCTTTAAGCCCCAAGGCAAATTTTTCTGCCGCCTCTTCGGTCTCCTGTGCGGAATGGGTAATAAATTTTTGCAAAAATATTCCTCTTTTCCTCAGAACAAGCCTGTTATCCTGCCTGTTGAATCAACATCTATCTTCTCTGCGGCAGGTACTTTGGGAAGTCCCGGCATTGTCATTATATCTCCTGTGTATACCACAATAAATCCTGCTCCGTTTGACAGACGTACATCTCTTACAGTAATACTGAAATTTTCCGGCTTGCCCAGAAGTGCAGGATCATCAGAAAGTGAATACTGAGTCTTTGCTACACATATCGGAAGGTCTGATACATTGAGCTTTTCAATATCAGCAAGTGCTTTTAAAGCCTGCGTGGTATAAACAACTCCGTCTGCTCCGTAAATATTCTTTGCAACAGCAAGAATTTTATCCTTTGTTGACATATCATCAGGATAGATAAATCTGAAATCAGATGCTTTCTCTGTGGCTGCAACCACCTTTTCAGCAAGTGCCACACCACCACTTCCTCCGTTTGCAAAAACTTCGGACATCGCAAAATCTGCACCCATTGAAGTACAATATTCCTCAATATAACCAAGTTCTGCATCTGTATCTGTACCAAAGCGGTTTATTGCTACAACTGTAGGAATACCGAATTTCTGCATATTTGAAATATGTACTCCGAGATTTACGATACCTTTTTTGAGTGCATCAAGATTTTCGTTTGAAAGCTCTGCTCTTGCTGCTCCGCCGTTATATTTAAGTGCCCTTACAGTAGCAACTATTACTACTGCTGACGGCTTTAAACCTGCTTTACGGCATTTTATATCAAAGAATTTTTCTGCTCCGAGATCTGAGCCGAAGCCTGCTTCTGTTACACAATAATCTGCAAGTTTGAGTGCAAGCTTTGTTGCACGTACAGAGTTACATCCATGTGCAATATTTGCAAACGGGCCTCCATGCATAAGTGCAGGTGTTCCCTCAAGTGTCTGTACAAGATTGGGTTTTACCGCATCTTTCAGCAGTGCAGCCATAGCTCCCTGTGCTTTTATATCCCTTGCATATACAGGATCTCCTCCCCTTGTATATGCTATAAGGATATTCCCCAGTCTTGTTTTCAGGTCATCTATATCAGAAGAAAGGCACAAAATAGCCATTACCTCACTTGCAACTGTAATTATGAAACCATCCTCACGAGGCACACCGTTCATTCTTCCGCCGAGACCTGCAATAATATTTCTGAGTTCACGGTCATTCATATCAAGACAACGCTTTATAAGTATTCTTTTTACATCAATGTCAAGAGCATTTCCCTGCTGTATATGGTTATCAAGCATAGCACAGCAAAGATTGTTTGCAGATGTGATTGCATGCATATCACCTGTGAAATGAAGATTGATGTCTTCCATAGGGATTACCTGTGCATATCCTCCGCCTGCTGCTCCGCCTTTTACACCGAAAACAGGCCCAAGTGATGGTTCACGAAGTGCTATTACCGTCTTTTTGCCTATCTTTGAAAGAGCATCTCCTAAACCTACCGATGTGGTAGTTTTTCCTTCGCCTGCGGGAGTAGGATTGATTGCTGTTACAAGTATAAGTTTTCCGTTTTTGTTTTCTGCTGTTCTGCGGATAAGATCTTCGGAAAGCTTTGCTTTGTATTTTCCGTAGTACTCAAGCTCGTCCTCGCTTATGTCAAGCTTTGCTGCTATTTCCTTTATAGGTCTTATGTCGGATTGCTGTGCGATCTCAATATCTGTAAGCATTTTGTTTCTCCTCACTTTTACAAAAGTATAGTATCATAGATGTATTCTAACACATTATTTCAATTTACACAACACAATAATGCAATTTTTTATGCCTTCAATTATCCCTCAGATTGCGACATTATATAATATTTATAATTTTCAGCAATAATTATTGTTTTTATTCATTTAATATGATATAATTAAAATGCTTTTTTGTTGAGCGTAAAGCTACTATTAAGTTAAAGGATTGATGAAAAGTTGTTAAAGCTCGAAAATATTAAATGGAGCACCCCGAGCGGTACTGGCGTACTTAACGGACTGAATCTTGAAATACCTGACGGAAAGCTTGTTGTTATTACAGGCCCAAACGGCGGAGGCAAAACTACCCTCGCAAAAATAATTGCAGGTATCTATACTCAGGACAGCGGAAAAATTCTGCTGGATAATTCGGATATTACCGAAAAGGATATTACTGAACGTGCAAAAATGGGCATAAGTTTTGCATTTCAGCAGCCTGTACGTTTCAAAGGTATAACCGTAAGAAAACTTATAGAGCTTGCTTCGGGAAATAATATGAACGAAGGTCAGCTTTGTGATATTCTCAGCAAAGTCGGACTTTGTGCAAGAGAATATATAAACCGTGAAGTAGATTCCACTCTTTCCGGAGGAGAAATAAAAAGAATTGAAATTGCTACTGTTCTGGCAAGAAAAACTAAGATCACCATTTTTGATGAACCTGAAGCTGGAATTGATCTATGGAGCTTTTCAAGCCTTATAAAAGTATTCAAGGAAATGCGAAAAGATCTTGAGGGTACTCTTATCATAATTTCACATCAGGAAAGAATACTTGAAATAGCCGATGAAATCGCTGTTGTAGCAGACGGTAAAATTAAGGCTCAGGGGGCTGCTGATGAAATGATGAAAATGCTTATTAATGACAGAGGGATCAGCAATGTCTGTTCCAAACAGGAGGTACTTCTCTGATGGAAAAACAAACAGAAACACTGCTTCGTGAAATTTCCGAATGGAACGGAGAATTCAAGGGAGCATACAATATTCGTGAAAACGGTCAGTGTGCCGGCAGAGTATCAAGCAAAAATATAAAGATCACAAACAAGGAAGGCAAGCCCGGTCTTGAAATACATATTGCTCCGGGTACTATCGGTGAAACTGTTTCCATTCCTGCCTGCGTGACGCATGGAGGAGTAGATGATTTAGTTTACAATGATTTTTATGTAGGTGAAGGTGCTGATGTTATTATCGTTGCCGGCTGCGGCATTCATACCGAAACAGGCGAGCCTGCCCGTCATAACGGTATACACAGATTTATGCTCGGCAAAAATTCAAAGGTAAAATACCTTGAAAAGCATATAGGCACAGGTCACGGTACAGGTCTTAAATCTATCGACCCTGTTACAGAAGTGGAAATGGAAGAGAATTCTTTTCTTGAAATGGATACCGCACAGATAGGCGGAGTGGACAGAACAACAAGAAGTACAAAAGCAAAACTCGGTGAGGGGGCAAAGC
>Ga0326511_10001587_pt1 | contig 18766 bp, 19 predicted proteins | sample 0_2496_0518_D_FD_203701 | JGI IMG/M metagenome (GOLD analysis project Ga0326511, IMG submission 203701) | Bovine rumen microbial communities from UC Davis, California, United States - 0_2496_0518 | ecosystem: Host-associated > Mammals > Digestive system > Stomach > Rumen | place: USA... | reverse complement strand
AGGGAAAATTTTAAAAAGGGGCGCAGATGTACAAAGTTAAATACAAAGACAGAGAATACAGATCAATGACGCTTGCATGTGATCTGTTAGGAGTTAGTGTAGCAACGGTTAGCCAATATGTAAAAAGAGGAATGAGTATTGAGCAGTCGATTGAGCAGATCTTAAAGAATAAAAAACGCAATAGCTGTACTGACCATTTAGGAAATGAGTTTGAGTCTATAAGAACTATGGCAGAGTTCCATAACATACCCTACAACGTGCTATACAACAGACTTAAACGTAAATGGAGCCTTAAAAGAGCATTGATAACACCTATCGCAAAACCACGGGGTAAATATGCAAGTAACATACAAAGGGAAAAAATATAGGTCAATATCCTTAGCATGTGACTTTTTGGGAATTAGTCCGGTAACTGTATGTGTGAAATACAAGGGTGTTCCGGTTGAACAAGCGTTTGACCGGATACTAGAAAACAAAAGAAAAAATAACTGTACTGACCATTTAGGATATGGTTTTGAGTCTAAAAGAGCAATGGCAAAATTTTACAATATACCATATGAAACTTTGCTGTTCAGACTAAAGTCACACTGGGATTTAAAACTGGCCTTAACAACACCTGTAGGCAAACCAAGAGGGAAAAGCGCCAATGGATAAGGAAGTTTGGGAAAGAATGACCTACTTTGACAACCAATGGAACGATGAAGATCAGGACTTCTACGAGTACGACAGCGAGCCAGAAGATACAGTCAATCTGCCACGTTATGACAATGTAGCAGATGATTTGGATGCCGGAGATATTCCGGAAGCGGAACAGAATGATAAGTAAAAACGGAAACGGAGTTATAAACATGACAGATTTTATTGAACAGCTTGAAACTAAAGCAAAGAAAAAACAGATTACTGTTTATGAAACAGATGATTTCAGTATTTTTAAGTTGAATCCTTATAACAGAGAAATCAAAGAACAAAAAGTTAATAAGTTTATGAGTCAAGGAGTTAAAGATGTTGTTTTTCTTGTCAATAAACAAGGTGAAATTCTTGACGGCCAACATCGTATTGAAGCATGTAAAAGATTAAAACAGCCTGTTACTTTTCAGATTATTGATGACGCAGAGGCTGACTATATTCATGAAATTAATACTGTAGGAAGCGCATGGGCCTTTACTGATTTTTTGGAACACTTTGCCAAAAGAGGGTTTAAACAATATATTTTCTTACAAAATTTTTTCAAAAAATACCCATGTAAACTTCTATCTAAGAAGGTGATTGCCTTATTACTAAGAGGAGTAAGGGTAACATCAGCCGATAGTAAAAATGTTAGTGTTTGCAACACTTCTTCGGTAAGTATATTTAAACAAGGTAAGTATATTGTAAAAATAAATCCTTTATGGGTAATAAACACAATATCATTTCTTAATGAAGCTGAAGAACAGATTGCCTTTTATCAAATCAGAAAACAAACAACTCAGCTTTTCATAAAAAATCTTGTGAATTTCTGTATAGTTCTTCAGGCATGGGCCTATGACATGAATATTAAAAATGTAATTGAATCATTTAAACGTAATTTCTATGTAGAACTTACAAATAACGGACTAACTAAAAGAATAAAGAAAGAAGATTTTAATTTTATAAAAGTTTATGAAGATATCTATAACAAACAAAAAACACTCCGGTTTAATTATGAGGAATACAGCAAAACTTATACAAAAAAGAATTTGAATAACGAATATATGAGTTCCTTTTCTATGAAGACTGAATAGTATACCCATAACCATAAGAGGTAAGTAATGGAATTTAAGTTAGAAGGGTTTCTAAAAAAGCATAACAAAGGCTGTAAGTGTAACTTCCGCAAAACAATAACTGATCATTTCGGTAATGTATTCAGCTCTATTCGAAGAATGCTCGAGTTTTACAAGATTAATCCAGGTAGGTATTACTACTTTAAGTCTAGATATACCTACCTTGAACCGGCAGAGATACTGCAGAAAATTTTAGACAAACAAAAGGAGAAAGAACATGGCAAAAAAGCTCCTACTCACACCTAGAGATGTAATGGAGATTCTCGGAATTGAAAAAGGACTCTTTCACAAGATAATGAAGCAGAATCAGATCCCATACATTACCTTATGGGACTCTCCGAAGAATCCACGGAAATATTTCAGGCAACAGGACATTATTGAATTTATCAAGAAAAGGACGGAATTAAGCGATGAAGAAATTCGACAACGGTATTTATGCAGATATTAGCAATGAAGATTATCACACTTCCATGGGAATAAGTAAGTCCCTTCTGGATGCAATGAACAAGGGTGCTGCATACTTTGTTTTTGAGCGCAACGCTCCGAGATTTGAAAGTCTGTCACTCGGTTTAGGAACTTTGGTGCACTGCCTTCTGCTGGAACCAAAAGAGTATGAGAACCGTTATCTGATTGCTCCGGAGTGCGACCGCAGAACCAAAGAGGGTAAAGCTACCTGGGAAGAGTTCCAGAACGCTAATGATGGTTCTAAAAAGATTGTATCTGCAAAGGATGACAGTATTGCTCATTCGATTGCCGAGTGTGCAATGGCTCATCCGTTAATCAGTAAATATCTGCAGGATCAAGATGGCAAAGCGGAGGTTTCTATCTACTTCACAGATCCTACAACTGACTTGCAGTGCAAAATCAGACCGGATTGGCTTATTGTCAGAGAAAAGGACGGCAGAAAGAAAATTATCTGCATTGACGTGAAGACAACCTCAGACTTCGGCAATTTTGCATCGAGCGTGTGGAATTACCGTTATCACGTTCAGCAGGAGTTCTACCGACATGGTTTAAGCATAGCCTACAACGTGCCGCTGTCAGATGTTGAATTCTACTTTGCTGTGGTATCAACGTCACAGAGCGGAGCAGTATATCCGTGTGATTTCTTTGACCTTGCAGATCCTTATCAGCCAAAAGGTGAAGCTGAATACAAACGTAATCTGCTGCAGTGCAAAGAGTTTAAAGATTCCAAAGTGCTGAAACCGTCAGTGCTTGAGATGCCTGAATGGCAGCTCAGGATCTGTGAAAAGGATTTAGAAGAACACAATAACTCAATCCTCTAGGAGTACAAAATGCTAGACATAAAGAATATAAATCAGGTGACCAGGGCGCACGGAGTAAAGATTGCGCTCTACGGTGACAGCGGCATAGGCAAGACAGTATTGGCTACCACATGCAGAAATCCGTTGCTCGTAAGTTCTGAAAAGGGAACAACCTCAATCAATCAGAAAGTGCTGAGTTATTATCCGAATGATGAGATAGTTGCTCACAATGTTCAGAATATGGCAGTGCTTGAGATAGAGAATGTAGCCAATAACGGCACTTTAACAGAAGAGCAGATCAGCGCACCAATTAAAAAGCTGGTTGAACTGCTGAACTTTCTGAAGACTGACAACACCTTTGAAACGGTAATCTTTGACAGTTTCACTGAGATTGCCGAGATTCTCCTGGCTATCTACGTGACTCAGGTAAAAGACAATAGGAAGGCTTATGTAACACTGAATGAGAAGCTGAACAATTTCATTAAGGCTTGTTTAGATTTACCTCAGAATATCGTGTTTATCTGTCAGTTGAATGAAGCAACAGATGAAAATGGTAATGTTTCTAAGATTAGACCGTCACTTCCAGGGAAGAGGTTGTTAGAAAAGCTACCATACATGGTAGATGAAGTGCTGTTATACAAATACATCACTGACGCTCAAGGTAACCGTTCAAGAGCGCTTGTAACAACTTTAGACAATGATTTCAGTAATTTTATAGCAAAGGACAGATGTGGAAATTTAGATGTTTATGAATATCCGCACCTACAAAATATCATCAACAAAATAAGAGGTTTTTAATAATGAACCAGGAATATAATTTAGATTTTGCAGCATATAACGACGTAGCACCGGCAGAAGCAACAGGTGATTTTGCTTTGATTCCAAAGGGTGATTATCCGGCAAGAGTTGATAACATTACTTCCATGATCACTCAGGGCGGCACTCCGTACATTCACATTGAATATACCATCGTGTCAGGAGAGTACGCTAAGCGCAAAGTATTCAGTGACTTGTGGATGTCACAGAACGCAGTTCCATACACCAAGGCTAACCTTGCGTGTCTGCTGCAGGCTTGCGGTTTAGATCCTAGAATCTTTGGATCTAATAACTGCCGCAACCACACACAGCTTGCAAATCTTGTACGTGATAAGGTGTTCTCTCTCGGAGTGATGATTAAGAAGGGCGGCAAGAAAGAGGACGGCTCACTGTATGATGATAAAAACGACGTGAACTATCGTGATGTAAGACCATTAGCAAGAACTCAGTCATCAACCATTCCGCAGCAGACTGTTAAGCAGGCGGTACAGCCTCCGGTTCAACCGTCGTATGGCTATGCTCCGCAGAATCCTCAGCCGCCAATGCCGCAGAGACCGGTTGCTCCGATGCAACAACCTCAGACTATGCCGAACAATGCGGCCGGTGTTTATATGCAACAGCAGATCACTCATCAGAACAAGCAGCAGGGCGCACCATATCAACAGCCGCCAATGCCGCAGATGCAGACTTTTGAGCAGGCGGCCGCAACTGCAACTGAAGACGATATACCGTTCTAAACAATTCCTTATATATTACAATGTAACCAAGGCGCACTTGTCATGTTGGTGCGCCTTTATAGGATTGTCCTATGTTACTTGATTCTTTTTCTCAGAAGGCTCTTCTGAATGCCGCAATACTCACTGAAGATAATGAGCACTTGCGGACCCTTTTCAATCGTGAATTTCTGTCGATTGAACACATTGCCGGCAGAGTAGCGGCAGAAACCAATACCAATATGAGTCAGTGTCTTGATGTGATATTTACAGATCCTTTTTCGTCTGTAATATTCCATAATATCCTTGATGCTATTCATAAAAATTTCAAATATTGCGTCGCTTCAGTAATGCAGGAAGCGCAGTCTTATGACACCTCAAACGGTACCAAGACACTTTCGGAGATTATCGGCTATCTGGCAACGCCTGGAGTAGATCCGACATCCTATAACAAAGACTTCTTCAAGGACCTTAAACTTAGATTCATAGATAACTGTATTGCCAATTGTGTACTGCGGATCAAAGAGCAGAACGTCAGCTTTGAATTGAGTCAGTTGAAGAAGCTTGAGAGACTGAGAAGAGATTATGAAATATCTCAGGATTTCACTCGACACGATCCAACAGTGATATCTAAAGGTGTCGAGTTATACATGAATGAAGCTAGAATTGCTTCAGAAAATGACGGTCTTATCGGCATATCTTATGGCTATAAAGATCTAGACAGAGCAACACTCGGGATTAAAAAGAATGAGCTTATTATTGTTTCCGGTCGCCCTGGTGACGGAAAATCCACATTACTGCTCAATATTATGCTGAGTGCTCTTGGATTCGACGTTACTCAACGTGCAGACTGTATGATTATAAGAGCACCAAAAAACGTATTGTTTTTCACAATTGAAATGAGTGCTGCCGAAATCTGGCAGAGACTAATTTCTCTGATGTGTCACATCAATTTACAGTGTGTACTGACCGGAAACGTAGACATGAACGATCCGAACGGAGCATACAGCCTCAGATTTAAACCGTTCATTGACTTCCTGGCTGAACATTTGAAAATCATTGATTTAGGTTCAGAAAACCTTGATGTAAGGAATATCAAGAATTACTACCTTGATTATATCGACAATGGATTCAAAGCAGACTTAATTATGGTTGACTACCTTCAACTGCTGACTTTTGATGATCTGTCTTTAAAGAATCCGTCAGCACGCTTCCAGGAGATTGCTCAGGTGTCCCATTACCTTAAGCGCATGACCAAGGAATACAATATCCCTATTGTGGCTGCAGCACAGCTTAACCGTGAAAGCGACAAAACAAAGGACAAAAACAATGAGAACGCACGTAAACCAAGACTGAGTGATCTGCAGGGTTCATCTGCCATTGAACAGGACGCTAATGTTATTTTGGGACTGTGGCGCAAAGATACATATCTACCAACTGACGATGAACAAAAGAAGAAAGAAAAAGTACCTGGAGTGCCGATTATGTATATCTGTATGCTGAAGAACAGAAGTGGGTTACTGCTTGATAATCAGGTTATTTTCCACGGTGAACAGTGTCTGTTCCAGGATGCTTCCGCAATGGATTTAACCGGAGTTGAACAGAAGAACGAAGGTGGCTCAAAAAACGGTTTGCTCTACTAAGTGTCCCGTAGGTGTCCCGTGAATTTTAATTTGATTTGTAAGTTATTGATTTTACTTGATAGTTTTCTTGAATGTGGTGCCTCGGGTGAACCCCATGAAACAGTTTTTAATAATTCATAAAAGTTCATAAAAGTTCACAAAACTCTTTATTTATCACGGTTTTGACGCGATTTTATAAATTTTTCTTTTAACCTCAATTACATCGAAATTATACTAAAGTGTCCCACGGGTGTCCCACGGGATTCATGGAGATGTAACAAAATGTTAACGGAAAAATATTTGAAATCCGTCAAATCAATTGACGGATCTGAGCTGCTGTTGTCTGATAGCGCTCACCTTAAATTGAGAGTCTACAAAACCTCAAACGGCAGTCTGACCTTCACCTGGATTTACAGATACAAAATCAAAAGCAAAGTCTATAAACAACGCATAGGAATTTATCCGGATATGACACTGACAGAAGCAAGAGCAATCTGTGTTGAATTGGATGCTAAATTGCTTGAAACCAACGAACCACTGCAGCCGACTATTCAGAGGAATATCAGAAAGCCGAACTGTAACAGCGTCAAAAGCTTATTCGAGCAGTATATTGACTTCAAACGCTACGCTTTGAGAGATTCAACTCTGCATAAAATTCAGAAAGCATACAAAGCTGAAATCAGCAAACTTGATAATCTTCCTGTTAAAGACCTTGAGCCTTCAATAGTTCTGAAGACAATCATCAACCGTCTGATAGAGGAAAACTCGCTTGATTATGCACGGTATATTGCCAATTTACTGAATAGATTCTGCGAATACTGCATAGATATTGGAGAACTTAAGGTTAATCGCCTGGAGCGTCTTAATCGTGCAATTCCGGCAGGCAAGGCAAGACATCAGCCATCATTAGACTCAGACAACCTTGAAGGTGAGTTAAAGGAACTGCTTGCCATGATTAAAACAAAGCCATTGAGTTCTCAGTGTCTGTTTTTCGTAAGTCTTCTGACATTGCTGAGACCTTCCGAGATTGTCGGTATTCAACTTAAGAATATAGACTTTGATAACAAGGTTATTCTAATTGAGCAGACAAAGACTACTGATGGTTTTAAGGTCCCAATATCGCCACTGCTGCAGTATTGGTTGGAAACTCAAATCACGGTCCGGCCCATTGATAATGAGTTTTTGTTTTCATCAAAAACAATCAGCGGTCATGTGTCTTCAGATTCCATGTCTAAGCTGTTGAGAGAGAATGGTTATCGTGACAAATTGGTAAGTCACGGTATCAGAAGTATTGGAAGGAATTGGATGGCATTCCATGAAGATCAAATACCTTTCTCTGTAGCAGAGATGTGTCTGACTCATGTCGTCGGAAATGAAGTGACCAGAGCGTATTTCAGAACTGATTTATTGGAAGAACGAAGAAAAGCTATGAATCTGTGGAGTGAATACATCTCAAGTCTGTAGCTTCTGGAACAACAAAAAACCGGATGGCATAACACCATCCGGAAACCAGGTTACTAGACAGGAAATTATCATTTAAGATTCAACGAATATCAAATTTTTGATATAGCTTCCTGACCAAAAACCATTCGCATCACCTAATAATGCAAGGTTGTTGTACATTGTATAAACATTTGATACAGTTTGAGATGTTAAAACCTCATCATTAACATATAAAGTAACTGTTACTGTATCATCATCATTTGTTACATATTCCATTTTAACATGCACCCATTGATCAAAAGGAAAATCAAAAAAGCTTTCACTTCCCCTAAAGTCTAAACCTATTTTTCGACCACGATACGCGATTCCCCACCAATCACTATGTCCACTTAGTAAAATCCAAATAAAACCACCATACGTGTCTTTTAATTTAAAATCAAATTCAACAACAAAATTATTAACTTGTTCCGTACAGTTAAAACAATAGTATCCAGTGTTTCCATTGTTTGACAGAGCATATCCGCCATCATCCTCGACAAAAACCGGAACTTTGGAATTTTCGTTTGTGTATGAACCATACTCTAAATCCATACTGTTATTAAAATCTGCTTTTAATAAAATATTCTGTGTTGGTTCCGGCTCCGGCTCCGGTTCAGGCTCAATCTGATCATCAACAAACACTCTAGCATCATAATTGATTGCAGTAACAGAACACTTTTTATCACTAGGCTTGATTGATGTAACCCAATATTTCTCAATTTTTCCGATTGCATAATGCGGTAAATCTAATTGAATGTTACTGCGTAAATTAAAATCTAATTCACTTAATAATTGAACATGAGTGTTATCAATATATGTACAACTTATTTGTTGCACTGTTCCATCGTATCGTCTAATGTAAATCAAACTCACATCGCTAGGTACAGTATCAGACAATTCACAAATTAAAGTATCACTGTCATAATCAATCACATAGCCACTGTAAGCGTTTAAATCTTGTGGCAAGGCTACTGCTATTAGTGAGCCATAATTACAGTTTAAAGCGTCAAATTCGCAATCAAAATCAATCTGCTTGCGCTGATACATAATTTCACGTAAACGTCTGGCACCTAACTTAATCGCCTTGTTTACATTTGTAACGGCTAATACTTCAACCTTTTCAGTATTGAGTGAATTTTGATAATTGTACACACTTGCTTCATTTGTCGATTTGTCTATATCAACATAAACCTCATCTTGCTTCCAATTCTGAGGGTTCATATAGGTTATATCTGCTTCGTCAGCGTCGGTAGGTGTAATGAAATTGTATGTTATCTTTGGCTCTCCGGTCATATTGTTTGCTGTAAACATTTGCTCTATATATGCGTTTTCACTTCTGTATGTGCCTTTGATTTTATTGCCGTCAATTATAGGCTCTGTATAACCTACTTGCATACACTGTTTAATTGCTTCCAACACTGTCGTACTTTTGTCAAAACGATAATCAAAATTAAGTCCGGCAGTATTCCACATTTGATCTAACTGCATTAAATTTTGTTCATCGTAAATCTTGCCAAACTTTGAATGTTCACAAATATACTTTATCGGTGCTGACAATGAACGGTTAATTTCCTTATCTTCTCCGGTAGTTGCTGATTGATTTGCTACTGTGATTGTTTTTTGTGTCGGGTATTGAATTGACAATTTACCTATGTACCAAGTCCAAAAATAACCACCTGAGCCATACGTAGTACCTTTCATAAAGCCTATATACTGCCCGAAATGAATAGCGATTTGTGGATAATCATCGGCAGTTACATTAAAGATAAGTCTACCGCCTTGACTTCCATCCTCTCTATTTTCATGTGGATTTATCCATACTTTAATATACGCTCTTGTATGTTCAATTCTTATTGAATGTGCCTCATCTCCGCCTTGACTGCTAGGGAAGCCATCTCCTATCAAATATGAACCCATAAGAGTGCCTAAACCGCTTCCACCGCCATAGACGGGTGCATACAGTCTATACTCATAAAAACATCCAAGATCATCACTTGATACGTACTTATCAAATAAACACAAACAGAATCCGTTATAACTTCTGCCTAAATCTGTGCGTTCTGAATAATTGTTTGCTTCAAACCAAAATTGCAGATTTCCGTTTATTGCTGTGGTTGTGTCTGAACGGTAACGGTAATCTCTATGATTGATGATATATCCATAGTCTTTATCCATTTTTCCGGCTATAGGTAAATTATCAGTGGGGATTACTTGCTGATATTGAATAATTGTTGCTTCACGGGAATTGATTAACCGTTTATTTGTAAACCAAAATGTAGCACCATTAGGAGACCAACCCGTTTGATCATTCTCTCCGTTATTTCTCCAATTATGCATGAAAATGTATCTGCGGTAGTAACCATCTTTGTTTATAGACATGAATTTTTTTGGAACTTTCCAATATGCCGGATACCATGAATTAGCCATGATTAAATCGTACATTTCCGGTGCTGAATAGTTAAAGCTGTCAAAACCATTAACAACAACATCTTGATATGTGGTTGTTTTAACGTCATTCAGATTTGCTAAACGTCTAGTCCATAATGTACTGATTTGATTGTCGCTTAATTCTGCAAGGCTCTCGCTTCCCCTAACGGTAATTGCAATTACAGTTACATCGGGATAATGCGTATCTTCTGAAATTAAACATTTTAACCCGTTCCACAAAAACGTCTGAACATCTTGACTGCTAGTAGTGTAATCAGACAGATTAGTAACCCTAAATTCATAAGCATTGTTATCATTGCCTACGTCTATACTGATTGTTTCACCAAAAGCGTCTGGACTGTTTTTAGTGTAGACTTTAGTCATACTCTGCGGTGCGTCTGTACTTCCGGCAATTTTCCATTCTAGCAAAATCGTTGCAGTACGGTTTTCATAATCGCCCTCATCGCTCAAATGATATAAACCACTAGGGAATGAAAAATCTACTTCATAATATCTACTTGTTGCACCTATCGGACACGCTCTGTAATATCCGGCTACATTTGATTTTGCGTTTGATAATGTACTTGCCGTTTCGACTAATTCAATCTCTGCGGAACTTGTACGATTTGCAGAAAATCCGCCCCAACCGCTAGTAGTTCTGTATGTTATGCCGTTCTTATCTTTTGCCAATAATGTATATGATGTACCATTAACAGCTTGTACTTCATAAAAACCATTGTCTAGTACATGTGTACTTTCTAAATTACTGTCACTATAAACAAAACTTTTCAATACTAAAGTTGCTGATGTATTTTCTGTAATTGTCAAATTGACAAAATTTACATCAATAAACTTGCCTTTGTTTGTATCAGTTCCATAATTGATTAAGGTTAAAGGATATGTTTCAGAACTACCACCGTTTGTCACTGTGAGAGCAACTTTCCATCCTAAAGCAAGGTTTAAATTACTAGGGATTGAACTAGCATAACATCTGACAGAACTAGGCATTAACTCAATATCAGTTAAATTTATTGTTCTGTCCTGTCCTTGCAGATTATATAAACGAATCATGTCACCGCTGGCAAGATGTAAATCACTATCGCTTGTTGCCGTTAATTCGTTTAATGTTAGCGTTGCCGATACAATTTCACCCCGTTTACGTGAGTTGCTTTCAGTTGCCGGAACTTCCTTTCCCGACATTGTAATTTCAGTTGAATTGTACCAACATCTGTGGGCATCATGTGAACTAATATCTTGATTAGGGTCTGCCACCAAAACATCAATATCACTTCCTACGTATGAACTGATAGGAGTTGCACCGATATACATCTGATCTAAAGACCAATCATAATAGCCTACACCTTGACACAATAGCATAGACATATAGCGTACATTGTTTACATAAAAATAATGCTTATCTGAAATATAATCGGGAAATGCTTTAACCAACCCAAACTGCTCCGGTATCGGATCTTCTAACTTCGCCTTGTTGCCTTGCGCATTTGGATCATAGATTGAACTTCCCGATTCTTGTTTTTTGTCATCAGTCTTTATTTTTTTGAGCATTGACATTGTATAAACCGCAACGGCAAGCGCAATAATTATCATTGCAATACTGAAAAAATCTTGCGGTTTGATAACAAACTTTAAACACCTTGTTTTGCTCAATTTAAACACTGACCATAAATCACACGGTACTTCCTGCCCGTCTGAATATACGGTTACATTATCTTTTAGATTCTGTAAATTTAATCTCTGTAATGAGTGTTCTAGCAATTCTAAAATTGTTAAATTTGATTGATCTAAATCAAATTCTCTGATCGGATTATTATCAATGCAATTACAGATTTTAATTCTCATAAAACAACCTCATTTTTTCGTGTCTATAAATTCTTATGCAAGGATTCGATTTAAAAGGCTCAAAACAGCTTCCTTTTTTGCTATCTGTATGCAATATATGACCGTAAATGTATATACCCACATGAACAAGTACAGAGTGTTTAAAATAGCAAATTACATCAAAATCTCGCGGTGTTTTAACCTCGGTAAATGAACCCTTTATTTTATCGTACCCGACTGTCATAGTGTTTTTCTGACAGTCAGTGCATAAATCTAGTTCGATGTTTAACTCGTTTTTATAAACATAACAAACCATACCCCAACAATCTAAATACGGGTAACATCTGCCGTTAGGGGTATGAATATTGTGTAGGTACTTTTCGATATTAACAGACATACCTTAACCCCTTGAACTGTTTAGCTGTATAGCGTTTGAACGGGAATTTAGCATTAAGGGTATCATGCCATCCGGCGGTAATAGTCGCACCTTTAGGAGTAACCTGGCATGATGTTACGAACAAGGTTAGTGAGTAACAAGGCTTGTATGCAGTCACACTGTCATACTCTGCTGATGTATCAAAAGGCAAATATTCTAATACAGTTAAATAACATGGATTCGCACCTGTCATTATCGTATCTGCAATTTCCAACACTTCACCATTGATACTTGCTACACCAAAAGACAATGCTGAACCGCTTTGATTTGTTCTTTCCGGTAAATTGATTTGAATACCACTAGGAGTAAACTCTCTTAACTCGTCATTGTGATCACGGGCAATAAAGCCATGATAGGATTGAGCAAAACAGATAGGAGTTGCAAGGCTTTCAGATTCAATCACAATAGCGTAAATAGGTGCATCTGTGCCGTTAGCATTGACAATCGCTAATTCGCTGAATTTACGCACCGGAGTTGCAGGTACAATTTCAGTTGCTATTGTTGTGTACTGTTTATAAAAATTATTAGGTAATTCAAATTTACCACCGTATTTTAAACCTTTGCTAATTACACATTCAGATAAATAGAATTGTGGATTCGTATTGGTATCATGATTGTTACAAACTGTAAACCATTCGCCATTACGTGCTACATAATCGGTGCTGAATGTGTTATGCCATGTTTTAATCGGATAACCATCGATGTACATTACAACCGAACACACATCAGTATTTGCGTCTAATACTTCTAACTGCAATTCAAAACAAACATGATGCCATCCACGGTCTGACCAACCGTTACCGATAATACTTTCTGCTAGTCTCGGTAATCGTTCGTTATATGCAGATATAAACCTATATCCATCCCCACCACCGGCAATCTGCATAGCCATACCTGCATAACTTGCGGAAACAGCGCTCCAATATCCTTGGATAAAAAGAAAACCGTCATTGATAACGCTTCCTGTAGCCAATGTGTTTTTGGATGTGTTTAAAATTGATTCAAAAAATGGTAATGCTTTCCAAAAATTACCGTTTCCATCGTCATTAGGTGTACAAATTGTAAATTCAAAAGTTCTTTGAATAGGTTTTGTTTCGTTATACCAAATACCCTCAGAATCAAAAAATGCCGGATAATCAGAACTTAATTTCCGATTACATGCTAAACAACTAACGCCATTGACTTCTGTGATATCTGTATAGTACGGATCTTCGATGCAACCTTTTGATATTAAATTACCTCGTAAAACATTTATTTTACCGTTTGCAAAATTACAAACAAACAATGTATTTTCTGATAATGTACCCCAACCGACAACGCTATTAGCTGACACATTAACAGTTTGCGATAATGTAATTACATTGTCGTTAATATCAACTACTTCACATGTGTATGTGATTGTAGAAGCTGGTGCAACTGTTATGCTTGTTGCTGTTTCATCATTATCCCACTTGCAACTTTGAAAATCGCCTTGTAATGCAAGTGTTACCGTATCTCCGGCATTTATGAATGTACTGCTTGCTATGATATACGGTTTAACTGTTAATTCAGTAAATTTCAGATTGTTTATATAAAATTCTGTGTTATTGGATGTTACATAATTCTGCGCACCAAACGTCAAACCTTTTTTGATTACGGTTAAATTGTCTGTGTCCTCGTATGTGTAAATTAACGTGTCATTACTATAAATTGTGAGTACATTGCTTTCTCTGTGCAATTTATAAGTGAACCATGTATTATATGTATTTATTGTCGGGATTATTATGCTTGTGTTTGTAAGGTTTAACTGTATTTTGCCATCGTCATAATCTTGTAAAGAAAAACAATCCGGTGCCTCAAAAAACACATACGAACGATTACCGATTTTTCTAACATCAAATTCAATTTCATAATCGTCTATATCTCTGAATTTTGAGCCAACGTATGAATAACCTCTATGATTATAATTGTTTCCGGCACCTGAATTATGCAGACAATAATTACCGCTTTCGAGTTCAACAAACTCATAATTTGACATAGCAATATTTAGCGTTGGACTTTCTTTCCAATCAGAATTTAACGCATGATTAGTTGTCGTCTGATCGTTAAAATCAACATCAAGTAAAATTCTACTCATTGTAATAGTTACTCCATGAATCGCTAAATTCAACATTATCAACGTCAAGCGTCATGCTGATTTTGTAACATGCGCCTATATGATTACGGCAATTCAAAGACTCTGTAATCTGCCCGTTTTGAATACGCACTTTTCGGGCAATTATCGGTTCTGTTGTTTCCAAACGGTCATTCAAAATAGGCGCAATAAACCAATCGCAACCGTGATTGATTGAGTTTTCATAAAAGTTTAACCATGTTTGATAGTCAGTAATATTGTTAAACTGCAAATTTACTGACAGTGTGTGTGGTGCGTCAACTGATAGTAAACGCTGTCTTACAGTTCCATTCGTCATGGTAGTTCTTATGACTGACGGTGAACGTTTGAGACTGTAACTGTTTTGTAAGAATTTAGGTAATGTATTAGGGTAAAAATTCATTTTAGTATCCTTGTCTTGCTAGTCCATAAGTACCACTCATAGCGTTTGCAACCGCGCCACCGTTTCTAATATTCGATACGATAACATCAATAATCGTCTGAGTATCATCGTCAGTCCTTTGGTTCACTTGCCCTGCCCTTGAAGCATCCTCAATTAAATTAACTTGAACGTTTGATTGACCGGCATTGGAAAGCAAATCAGCAGTATCTTTTCTGCTGGTAACTGTTGCCGGACCTTGTATGAGTTCCGGACCGTACTCACCGACGATACCCAGAGCGCCGGATGCAATCTTTCCACCTTTATCGTGCATAGTCACACCTTTCAGCTGACTCAGAATCTGTGTCGTCATGGCAATCGCCTGGCCATAAGCGGCAATACCGGCAGGGAAGAACGGTTGAGTGGTGAGAGCAGAAGACCACGCAACAATAGCATTGGCTGTAGCAGAAGCAACTGCAAAACCTTTCTGCAGCGCAAATGCGGCTTTGTATGCTCCGGAGTTCTCGTTGAGTCCTGTAGTAAGGTTCTGGAATCCGGTAGCTACCTGGCCGAGTGCGTCAGCAGTTTCTTTGTACGGCTTGGCCCACTCATCATGTTTAGCTTTACGCTTTTTGTCCTGGTATTCACCGTCCTTTTTGTAATACTCTTCCCGAAGTGCGGCTAAAGCTTCCTGATATGCAGTCTCGCTAATCAGTTCCTGGTCGTGATACTGCTGCAGCATTTCAAGCTTCTGCTGATATTGATTCTGCAACCTTACCAACTCACCATCACCGGTAAGAGTTTGCATGAAATCATAGGTTTCCTGATTAAGTGCTTTTCTGGCATCAAGATACTGCTTTTCGATAGCAAGTTTGACAGCGTTGTACTCCTCTTCAGAAACATTACGGTTCTCAGCATACATTTTATTGAGTTCCAGAAGTTTCTTCTGATACTGATATTCAATCTGCTCGGACTTTGACAAAGTTCTAGCCTGGTCATCAAGGAAGCGCTGATAATATGCAGACCAGGTATCTTTCCATACCAATGCGGAAGACTTACCACCTTTGCCGCCTTTATCTCCTTTATCGTTGCCGATGGTAGTACCGCCGGTGAGATTAGTAGGTGCATTCTCTGTAGTTCCGGTTAATTCAGATGCGGTTGTAATCTTGTGGCCGCGTGATGCGGCTATACCTTTAGCAACCTTGTCATAATACTCATTGATCTCTTTATTGATTCTCTGATTAGACTGCTCGATGTTATCAGTAAATTTATCAACAAAAGTTTTATTAGTGTCCTTTATGCTGTCGAGCTGCTGCTTTAAATTCTGTTGATATAAAGTCTTGTAATCGGTATCTCCTGCGAACATTCCGCTGCGGAGAAATCTGATTAAATCTCTGTCGGTTACAGTTGCAGAGCCGGACTGTCTGATGAGTTCAGCACGGGCCTTTTCATACTCTCCCTTCTGCTTTGCAATTGTAAGCAGTGCATTATCTGCAGAACTGCGTGCAAGTACCTCTCTTGTTGTTCCGTGAGTAATCTCAGCCATTTGAGAGCCGATAGCAGAGGTGAAGCTGGTCCATGCTCCGAAAGCACGCTGTACATAACCGATAAATTCTCTGATAACAAGACCGACAAAAGACAACCAATTACCGAAAGAGGAAATCTGCGCCTTTACAGCGTTTTCGCATGAATCACTCATGCTGTTCATTGCTTCCAGGAAGCTGTCAGACAGATCTCCGAACAAACCTTTGATTGATTCTGTTACCGAAGTGAACAGATCTCCTATGCCGTTGATAGCACTTGAGATTGTGTCACTCTTGAGCATCTGAGTGAATTTATCCAGGGCAGAGGTTACAAGATTCAATCCCTCAATGGTCACTTTGGAAAGGCCGGAATCACCTAATTGTCTCCACATGTCACCCCATGCTTCAGAAACACGCTTGGTTGCTCCGGTTACACCTTCCATTTCCGGTTTTAAAGTGTCTGCAAACTGTGAGTTTGCAAGTTTATTCATGTAATTCTGAAGCTCAGCGGTATCAGCTTTGATAGTTTCGGTAACACCTTTATAGGTAAGCTTGATTTTGTCGCCTTCCTGAACAGCTGTAATACCTAGCTGTTTAAGACCACGAAGCTGTCCCATTGACGCGCTGGTAAGTGCCTGAGCAACAGAAGTGAATGATTGTCCGGTGCCACGTGCAATTTCGGCAAGTGCTTTGATAGACTGTGCAGATGTATCAAGGCCGTTTCTGCCAAGAGTGAGTGCTGCCTGAGTGATTTCATCGAATGACTGCGGGATGGTGCGGCTTAAATCGTTTAATTCTGCAAATTTAGCCTTTGCTCCGTCAACTCCGTCTGTAATTGCCTGTAATGCACCAATAGATCTCTCGGTCTGCTGCAGAGTCTCGTTGATGTTGCGTAAAGCTGAGCCGATCAGCTGAAAACCAAGCAGAGTTGATACATTGGCTACAGCTGTTCTAAACGAATTACGCCAATTATTAACTGCGTTTTCCATGTTGTGAAAAACTGTAGTTACATTGTGGTTCATCTGCGATATATTACGCTCAAAACGATTAAAGGAGTTGTTTGCTCCGTTTACGCTCGTTCTGATACTGTTAAATTCTCGATTAACAGTTTGAGTGAACTGTCGCATATTAGCAGTTGCTTGCCCTGTACCAACTTGAACGTTTGCACCGATAAGGATATTAGCCATATCTTAACCTCTGCTTGTTTTATCTATAATTTTATTTTTCTTGGAGCTGAGCATTGTCTTTAACAGCTCAATATTGCTTTCAACAGTTTTGTCTTGCGGACGTTTCTCCGGATGGTAGATGTAATACTCTTCTGTGAATACCTGCTGCCATATTGAAAGTTCTGACGCGGGCAGTTCGAGTGCTGCAGAATATGGCATGTGAAGCTCACGTGCCACTCTGATGCACAAACACTCAATTCCACCCGCTTTTATCAGTTTTTTGCCGCATCTCCGGATATGTCAGCAGTCTTGTAGATCTGATCTACCAACTCGTTTAAAACAGTAGGAGACAGATTATCAGCTACTGCTTTGTAGTCTTCAGCTGACTGTAGCAGATTTCCGCTTTCATCACAGTTACAGATACACAGCAGATAAGCCATCTTCTCAAAGTCGTTGAGTTTGGATAACTCGCCCTGCGTATCTAAACATCTGTTTCTAAAATCAGCCAATGCACTGCCGGATAATTCCTTCAGATAAAACGGCTCCGAAAAGCCGTTAATCTGAACCTTTTTGATTTTAAGAAATGATTTGGTTAAAAGGTTCATGTTGATCTCCTATTAAGGGTTGCTTCCCTGCTGTCCCTGCTGTCCCTGCTGTGTAGCGGCTACAGTTGAGAAAGTGGTATCACCGGATACGCGCAGATTGATCTTGCCCTTAACTCCGTCTTCATTTCCGGCACCAACGACTGCATAACCGTTCAGAGCGGCATCAAATACTGCCTGAGTGTTGTTCGGCCATACAATCTTGATAGTGACAGAAGTTCCGGCCTGAGCCTTGGATATCAGATCTGCCTGAGCTGTATCTGCATTGTAGCGATAGAATGTAAACTCAAGTTCAGATGTGTCCTTCATACCTGGAATGTAAGTCTTAACGGTATCGGCAAGTGTGGTATCTTCGACGAATGAACCAGAAGTACCAATATCGCCAATTTCGGTAAGACCGTTCCAGAGTGCATAAGTTTCATCTGCTGCATTAAGTGCCTTGTAGTAAACCAATGTACCTGCTGTTAAAGTTGCGTTTTGATGTTCGTATGACATTTTTGTGTTTCCTTCTTTTATTTGAGATTTTTAATTTCTGAAATTACCGCTTTGACATCTTCCTCAAGATA